>Ga0209181_10002170_pt1 | contig 32493 bp, 30 predicted proteins | sample MAT05_FD_187208 | JGI IMG/M metagenome (GOLD analysis project Ga0209181, IMG submission 187208) | Freshwater microbial communities from Lake Fryxell liftoff mats and glacier meltwater in Antarctica - MAT-05 (SPAdes) (version 2) | ecosystem: Environmental > Aquatic > Freshwater > Ice > Liftoff... | reverse complement strand
CAGGAAGGCGCAGCCGCTTCTGCTTCAATACCAAGAGTGAGCTGACCAGGGTTTGGAACAAAGCGTTCGCTCTTGCCACCAAAAACTATCTGGGTAAGTTTGTGTAATTGAAGCTGCAGTTTCATGAGCTCAACCTTGAGTAATTCCTTCTCCATTTTCTCTTGTTCGTAGAGACTTTTAAAGGACTCAATATTGATGGCTGATGTGAGTTGCATGTAATAATTAATATTGCTCAAAACTATGCGCTGTAGTGCATTTCAGCAATATTATTTATTCACAAACCGCTTTATATTGTGAATATCTCGGACGATATTTTACCTTGGTAAGTGCCACTCCTTTTAAGATAAAAATAAGTTCATTATCGGTGAGTAAAATCGTGGCCGATTTGCTGCTATTCGCAGGGATTTCAAAGGTGCCTTTTTCCAATCTTTTGTAAAAGATGGCAAATCCATCAGCTTCAAAACGAAGCAACTTTATGGCATTGCGCCGCTTGCTGATAAAAATGTAAATATCACCACCGAGCACATCACTTTGCATATTGTACTTTACCAGTGCGGCAAGGCCGTGAAAACTTTTGCGCATATCTGTGTTGCCGCTATAGAGCAGGTACCGGCATTTGTCTGAAATATGAATCATGGTTGCTGCAGTGATTTAAAATAAGAAGCATCCACTTTTTGAAATAGCCTTACGATTACTTTTGACGTAAATTCAATTTCAGCAAACGGAACTCCAGCTTCGGTAAAATTATCAGATAATTGAACCCGAACAAACTCTAGCGGCTGGTTCATTTCCAGACCATATTTATTGCGCCAGTTGTAGAAGGTGGCTTTATGAATTTTATGAGCCTTACAAAATGCTACTACAGAGATGTTCTTTTCTTCTCGCAGATTAAGTAATGACCTGATTTGATTTTCGGACCTGCGGATCCGCTTTAATGAAGGCTTCATGCTACAAGGTTTTTAATAAATCAAAAAACAAATGTAGCAGGACCTGCTCATAAAAGTAATACGTGGCTATCTCGGGTGTTTACTATTTAGTTACCCTTCATGACAATTGAAAAAATATTCGCATTTCGTAACGATTGTGTCTTAAATGTATGTTGCCATATATACCTATTTACCTGTTAAGCGACTATCAAATTGCCAATTGTCTGTTCTAAAAGGAATACATGGCGTCCCCTCATTATCGTATAAATTAGCAGGAAGATTACCTGTCCAGGCGTATCGGATTGCCACAGGCCCACGAACCTTTTCGCTGAAAAGTATTACGGATGATTTATCCCTGATTATTGCTTTTGCCGGATAGAATTTTTGGTTTTCTCCGGCAATGGTAAAGCCAGTAATTGTGGCATTACCTTTTGTTGTTAGACCACCGCGGGTATCTATAAAATTTACCCATACAGTATCAAGACTTATTCTGTAGCTTTTTAATACCGGACCAAGCGTAACATCAGGATCATGGTAAGCAACTTTTTTTGCAGCGAGCCAAAGGCGGTAACCTACTTGTTCTTTTTTTGCGGGATGAATATTCGTAGAATCACCAACGTCAATTGTTACTGCCATGCCTGTATTAGGGTACTTTAAAAGGCTGGCCTGTGCCTCCCGTAATTGCGCCCAATCGATGCTGTTGCTGTAGTCAGGCAACTGCACAAATATAAAAGGCAGGTCCCCTTGTTTCCAATGAATACGCCAGTCAGCAACCATCAGCGGCAGTAATGATTTATATTGTTGGGGGCGCCCTGCATTCGATTCACCCTGATACCAAAGGAATCCTTTAATAGCATACGGTATTATTGGAAACACCATAGCATTAAAAAGACCTGTGGGTTGATTTTTATTAGAACTTGCTACCGGAAGTGCAAGTTCTATATCGCTGTTGTACTTCCACTGGCCTTTCAATGAAATATAAAAACTACTGTCAATAGAACGCAAGGATGGTGCATCCACAAAATTGCCGATTCTACTATTGTTCCATTCATTAAGTAACAGAACGGCGATAACATTTTTTCCCTTCCTTATTAATTTACGGGGAATTATATATTTTCTTTGTGATTCTTCATTTCTGCGGCCAATTTCTACACCATTAAAGTAGGTTATATCCTTTCGTATTACAGTGCCTAGATTTAAATACAGGTCAGCAGATTTATTATGCTCGGGTATCTCAATCACTCTTCTGGCCCACACCAAAGAATAGGCAGGAACATTCATGCGGGATGCTTTTAAAGGATAGTCAATGCTTTTCCAATTTGAATCGTTGTAAACTAATTTAGTTACTCCTTTAAGTAAGCCATTTGTTGCTTTGTTAACGATAGCATTTCGTAGCGAATCAATTGTTGCGGCATAGCTATCTAACACTGACCAATCGGTAGTATCATTAACTATAGCATTCACTGTATCACTAAAATCCGGGTGGGCCACCAAGTAGTCGGCACTAATCCAGGCTTCAATAGGAGTACCGCTATAGGAGGAATGAATAATACCTACAGCCACTTTTTTATCTACATAAAGCTGCCTTGCAAAAAAATAGGCAACGGCAGAAAACTTCTTTACATTTTCAGGACTACAGACAGCCCAACTCCCTTTATAAAATGATGTCGGGGTGCGGGATGATGTATTTTTTACCTTGAACTCCCGGATGTTGGGATAGTTTGCATCTGCAATAACCCCCTCACTGTTTTCCACCGGACGATCAATGGAAAAATTCATATTCGATTGGCCGGAAGCAAACCATACTTCTCCTATCATTACATTTTTAAAACTAAGTGAATCATTACCCTTGACAACTAATTGATATGGGCCCCCATCACCCATGGCAGGCAGATAAACCATCCATTTCCCGTTTTCATCTGCCCGTACTTGTGCCTGGTTTTCAGCTACAGTAACTGTCACTTTTGTTGAAGGAGTAGCAGCACCCCATACAGGTACTGCTACTCCTTGTTGAAGTACCATATTATCAGAAAAAATTGGGGTAACGCAATACTTTTATTTGCTTGTGCAACGGCCTTGTGACTGAAGCTAATGATAAGATTTAGCAAAGTAAAAACGATCACCTGTAGAATTTCACATTTACTAATTCGTTTCATAATTTATTTTATATAAATCTTATTGCCTTTCAAATGACCGCCTGAAGGCTACGCTACGAACAACTCTGCTAAAGGCAGATCACTTTATACAGTTTTACCTGGCACTAAGAAATTGATAGAGTTCCCATTAACACCATTATGAAGACGATCGCTGCTGTTAGTACTGTGTTACTATGAATGGATAATTTTCTTAATTGTCGAAGTGATGTGCATTCTTGTTCAAGACAAAAACGTTTGCAATTTTATTGTTGCATAGCCTGATATATTTATTCGATTAATAATTGAGTTTATAGCTCGCTTCTTCTTGGTATCACACATTTTCTTATTGCTACCAATTGTGAATAGCGCCATCCGGACTTTTTAAATAAGGATGCGGGTACTTTGTGTTTGATTTGATTTCCATTATAAAATCGGCTTTGGAGGGGTCGAACTTTACTCCCAGCCCGGGTCGCTCATTGAGGTATAGCTTCCCGTTTCTAAAATCTACCAAATCCTGATTAAAATAAGCCGGCTTCTCAGGTGCCCCCCCGGCAAGCTCAATCATGCATCGTGCAAAGCTGGCCGACCCTAAAACATGCACTAAAGCAGCCGTGCACAAAGGGCCGGTAAAGTGGGGTATCATTCCCAGGTAATGCGTTTCGCACAAGACAGCAATCTTCTTTAATTCAGAGATTCCACCGACATTGGGCAGGGTTACGCGGGTATAGTCAATAAGGTGTTGTTCAATCAGCTCGTTTATATCCCAGCGGTCGCCAAACTGTTCGCCCACCGCAATGGGTACATTGGTCATTGCCCGCACGGTTTTATAGACACCTGGGTTTTCTGAGCGGATGATATCCTCTACAAAAAAAGGCTGCAACTTTTCAATCTCCTTGCAGATTTTAATTCCTTCTGTCAGGTCGAAGCGAGTGTGCAGGTCAATGGCCCATTTACCGGCGCCGCCCACGGCAGCATCTATTCGTTTGCAGAAATCAATTGTTTTCACCGCATTTTCGTAAAAATCAAAAGGCTCTTCCTGACTTCGGCCGGTTGCACCAATGCGGTAACAACGCAACCCGGCTTTCAAGCAATCCATTGCTTTTTCCTCCTCGGTTTCAGCTTTCGAAGCCGCAAATCCTGTAGCGTAACATTCTACGTAATCTCTTGTGGCACCCCCCAACAAATCATACACAGGCACACCCAATGCCTTTCCCTTGATGTCCCACAAAGCCATTTCAATAGCACCCACCGCATGTAGTTTTTCACGGCCGGGCGGGTAAAACATCCCCCGGTATAAATACTGCCAAATGTGCTCAATACGAAAAGGGTCTTGCCCAATCATCATTTGGGCGCATTGGGCAATCATATCTGCAGAGCCGCCTTCTCCAATGCCAATAATACCGCCATCCGTTTCCACTTCCACAATTCCCCGCGCCTGGCTGAAAAGTGGTTTGGTATATCCCTGTGCGCCATAATACCGGATTTTGGTGATCTTCAATTTTGAACTTGCACCTTCTTTTGCATGTGTCAACGGAAAGCCAGCAAATGCTCCCAGAGAGGTTAGCGTGGCAGACTTTATAAACTTTCTTCTGTGCATGTCATTTGCCTTTGAATAAAATCTGAATGCATCATCATTTGAATAGGAGGGATCTTTTCCGCATCTTTAATTGCGCTGGCAGCGGATCAGGTTACTCAAGAGAAGCCGCTGTAAAGGGGCCTCGTTAGGGCTGCTTGCTGTTGGGAAAAAGGTTATTCAAAACTCCTCTTTTTAATACCCCGGATTCTGCGTCAGGTTTGCATTTAATTGCATTTCTCCCAAGGGTATTGGCAACAATTTGAAGGTAGCGGGAATAGACCCGTAGGTTTCGTAAAAGCGCAACTTTGTCTGCTCATTATTAAGGCCGTATTTCTGCGTGGCGTAAGGGAAGGTTATTAACCCATCGGCATCAATTACCGGCTTGTCGATTGGAGAAAGTTTAGTAAAGTTGTCAGAACGGCCATAGACAACTCTTCCGCTCAAAGCTTTTGACAGCAGGTTCCAGCGTTTTAAATCTTCCATGCGCAGTCCTTCAAAACACAGCTCCACCTTGCGTTCGCGGCGAACGATAGTGCGTAGCTCGGACGGGTCCATGGTGGTAACCTTAGGATAGTTAGTTGCGTTAAGGTTTGTTGCGCCGGATGAATTAGTATTACCATAAGCACGGGCTCTGGCCATATTGACGGCATCCAACACGGTCTGATCCACTTGTCCAAGCTCAATAGAGGCTTCAGCATAGGTTAACAGCACTTCCGGGTAACGGCACATGATGATGTTTTGGTACTCATTGCTTGGAATGTTTATAAACGTTGAGTCCATGTATTTTAGGTTTACATAACCGGTGCGGGAAGAAAAAGCGTTTGTCACTTCCTGGTTGGCAACCGGTGTAGTGGTTCCTATTTTAGTAACGGTTTTTTCTCTTTCACTCAGGCTGGAAGCAAGCACAGCCCCGTTGCCTGCCGCTTTCAGTACTTCTTTTGACGACATAAACTCAAAACCATTAAAAACAGTACCGCTCGTTTTAATGGTAGTTCCATCCCATACCCTTGGTAGCATAACAGCACCCGACAGCCGCGGATCCCGGTTCACAAAGGGGTTTGTAGGATCGTACAACGGCGACTGGCTGATGATTTTACCATCAGTGCATTCAAACGAAGCCACCATATCCTCTGTAGGAAAGCTTTGCGATTGGCCGTTGGAATTTCGCGGCGCATTAAAAAAGTGCCAGGCATGTTCGCGAAGCACCGGCATAAATTGAAAGTCAAGAATGATCTCATCGTTGTTCTGCGCAATGTAAGTAAACAGGTTGCGGTAGTTGGGATAGAGTTTGTAAACATTCAAATCCATGCAGGCCTTGGCCGCAGCTTTAGCAACAGCCCAATCATTGTTGTAAAGGGCAATACGGGCCTTCATGGCCAGGGCAGTGCCTTTGGTAACACGGCCTTTATCTTTTGCAGCCGTATATTTTGCCGGGAGGTCGGCTACCGATTCATCTATTTCCTTGTAGATAAATTGAAGGATGTCCGCCTTTTTGTTGCGTATTACGTTCAGCGATTCTTCCACAGTCAAAAATTTGGTGACCAGGGGAACATCGCCAAATTTTTCAATCAGTTCCATGTAATCAATAGCCCTTATCACCCGTGCCTCACTTTTCACCCTTTTAAAAACAGCGGGGGCAGCACTCCCTTCGGCTTTGTACATGTTTTCTATTAAAGAATTGGTGCGATTTACCCCAGCATAAAAATGGCTCCATAAAACGGCCGGAAGGGCACTGTTTGCAGATAAAGTACCCAGTTTAAAAGGCGTATAGCTGGAAGCAGAATTCCGGTTACTCAAAACATCGGTGAACATTTCTTCCTTAAAAGAGCTTGGTACATCAGGCCATTCGCCGCGCCAGGCAATGTAATTATAGCATGCATTAACGGCCGCTACTATTTCAGCTTCGGTACTATAGAACGTTTCATTTGAAGGCCTGTCCAGTGGATACTTATCCAGGTTCTTGTTACACGAAAAAAGAAGTAAAAGAAGGAATAGTTTTATGATGTTGCGTTTCATGATAATAAGTTTAATGGTTACCAATTAAAAGCGGAGGTCAAGACCCACGCTAATTGTTTTTGTATTGGGATAATAGCTGGAGCTGTTGGTGGAACTTGGCGCCTCGGGATCAATGGTGTTTATAGGCAGCTTGTCCACGGTAAACAGGTTCGTTCCGGATGCGTACAGCCGCAGGCTGGAAACCTTGATATGTTTCAGCACCGAAGGCGACAATGTATAGCTTAAAGTAATGTTCTTACACCGCAAAAAGGCTGCGTTGTATAAGAAGAACGAATTGTCTTCGTCGTTTGATGTACCTGCCGCTATGCGGGGCCAGTTTGCGGTTTGATGTTTGGATGGATCGTCCGGAACAAAACGGTTTAACTGGTAGGTGTAATACGTTCCACCGTAAGCTGCCTGGCGAGTGGCATAATACAAGTTCTTTTTGCCTACTCCCTGTAAAAAGACGCTTAGATCCAGGCCTTTGTATCCTACATTGAATGTGGCACCATAGTTATACCGGGGAATGTTTGAGCCGATAATTTTCTTATCATTGGTAGCATCAATTTTTCCATCTCCGTTCTGGTCTTTGTATATCAGGTCACCGATTTTTACATTCGAGTTTAGCTGGGGATATTTACTCAGGTCATCGGTTGAACGGAAGATGCCGGTAGCTTCATAACCAAAAAAGGCTTCGTATTCTTCCCCCTCAAAAATAACGTTGCGGCCGTACTGCGGCTTCCCGTTCAGGTTAATGACTTTGTTGCGCACATCTGAAAAAACACCATCAATACCATAGCGGAAATTCTTCCCGTCGTTGCGGTAGCTTAGTTGCAGATCCCATCCTCTGTTCTCCACTTCGGCAATGTTTTGTTCAGAAGGGCTTAACCCGATTATGGCCGGAATGTCGCGTTTGTACAAAATATCTTTTGTGTTCCTTTTATAAATATCAAGTGAGCCTGTCAGGCGGTTATTGAAAAGGCCGAAATCAAGACCGCCGTTCAATACCGTTGTTGTTTCCCATGTAACATCTGCATTGGGAAGAACAGTTTGTGCAGCACCCTGGGCCACAGTGCCACCAAAGTAGTAAGGCTGGTTAAGGTCAACCACGCCTAAGTAAGGATAGTTGCCAATATCCTGCTGGCCCAACTGTCCCCAGGATGCCCGCAACTTCAGGTCGTTAAGAAAGCCGATGCTTTTCATGAAGTTCTCTTCTGAAATGCGCCAGCCGGCAGAGAAAGAAGGAAACACCCCCCACCGCTGATTGCGGGCAAAACGGGAAGAGCCATCGTAACGAAGATTGGCCTCGAACAAGTATTTGTTGTCAAGAGCATAGTTTATACGGCCAAAATAAGACGCGATGGCCCACTCGCTTGCACCACCTCCATTTGTTTGGAAATTGGCATCACCCGATGAGAGAACCAGATAATTTGGAAAGAGAAAATTTTGTCGGGTTGCTGAAAAATTTTCATTCCGGTTGACAAGATATTCTGTTCCCACCAGCGCTGAAATGTCGTGCTTGCTGAACGTTTTATTGAAGCGCAGCAAACCCTGGAAAAAGTTTTCTGTTGTGCGGTTGTTAGAATTGTTTAAGCTGTTGTTACCTGTTGGATAGACACCCATAGACCCATCAATCCGTTTAAATGGATAAGTCAGAATGCTTGCGTTGGAAACCGTGCTCAAATACTTTGGCGCATAAGCGGCTTCCAGCTTTAGCCAGTCAAACAAGGCATAATTAGCCCGGAGGTTTAATTGGACTCGTGAAAAGTTAGATTTTAACCTCCCACCGCTGTTGATAATAGCATATGGATTAGCGCCGTTCCATCCTTCGCCAAATGTTCCGTCAGCCCATAAGCCTGGATAAAAGTTGGGAAGTTCCGTTACCATGCGAAACAGCTCATTGATACCGCCATTTAAATTCGGACGATTCGCATTTTCTTTGTTTAAAAATCCATCCATTGAAAATCCAAGCCGCTTTGATGCCTGAAAATTGGTATTGAACCGCAGGCTTAACCGGCTAAAGTCGGTACGGCTGATTAAAGCATTTTGGTCGAGCGCTGAAAGAGATACGAGAGCCGATAGCTTTTCTCCGCCACCCCGCAGCGTAAGATTGTGTAATTGTTCAGGCGCTGTTTTCTTTACCGCCAGGTCAAACCAATCGGTATTGAAATTGGGTTCGGTGCCAATATTATTTTTATAATTGTCAATAAATGCTTGGGGGTATAAATTTGGCCGTCCGTTGTTTCTTTCACTCTCATTGCGGATATTTAGGAACGTAAGGCCATCTACAGATTCAGGCAAATCAGTAGGCGACTGCCACGCATACATGCCATTATAAATAACAGACATCGGTTCGCTTTTACGCCCTCTTTTTGTTGTAATTAAGATAACACCGTTAGCAGCACGGGAACCATATATAGAGGCCGATGAAGCATCTTTTAAAACAGACAAATTTTCAATATCGTTAGGGTTAATATCATTGATAGCACCTTCTACCCCGTCAATTAAAACCAGCGGGCTTGCATTGCCTAAAGTTCCGATACCGCGAATACGGATAGAACCACCATCACTCCCCGGCACACCAAAATTTTGCGTAACGGTTACACCCGCCATTTTGCCTTGCAAGGCTTGTGAGGTTTGTGTAATGGGCCTGGTGGTTAAATCTCTTGTATCAAGCGTGGACACCGAACCGGTAAGGTTTAACCTCCGTTGCGTACCATACCCCACTACCACAACTTGCTGCAAGCCTTTTGCAACCTCTTTCAAATTTATGGCGAGTGTTGTTTGCCCTGAAACACTGATTTCCTGTGCTTCATATTCAATATAGGAGAAAACTAAAACCGAGTTCGCAGGATCTCCAACTCTTAATGAAAAATGACCGGCGGCATCTGTTGTGGTACCAGAACTTGTGCCTTTAAGTTTAACCGAAACAGAAGACAGGGGCTGTCCTCCGGCACCCGTAACTATTCCCGAAACTGTGGTTTGACAAATGGCTGCCAAACTTGTACATAGCAGTAACACTGTCAAAAGATTAAAGTGCAAGCGAATTGTTGATTTCTTTCTCATAGCTTTTGTTTTGTAGTTAGTAATTTGACATTGCGAGAAAATGTTATTGAAAAAATTGGAACGAAAGTCTTGTTCTGAAACAATATCACTGGCATGGCGTCGACATTAAAACAAGTTTGCCATCGTCTGTAAAGAAGCCCGGGTAGACGCTTGTGTAAAGGTTTTTGCATCGTGGTGAATGATGACAATACGTTGCTTTTCCAAAGAAGCGTAGTTAATGATTTGGGGTAGTGGCTTTGCTTTTTATAAGAAAAGAACACGAATGCAACCCATGATTTAACAAAGCGCAAAAGCAAAGAAAATTTCTTTCTGCCAATGGGAATGGTTGTTTGCCTGAGACTAACTGTTTTAGATTTTTGCATAGCAATCTTTTTTGTTACAGAATTTTTTGTTTCTTTAACCAGGCTTCCAATAACATATTCCACGATGCTGATAACGCATCTTTCACCGGCAAGCCAAATGCATGGGGGCCGGTTTGAAACAGGTGCAGCTCCACCGGAATTCTTGCTCTGCGCAAAGCCAGGTACAGCACCGCGCCGTTTTCCGGTGGAGTAGTTTTATCATCACCTCCGTAAACGATGAACACAGGTGGTGTTCCGCCGCCAATGTTTTGTTCAATGGAAAGTGCATTAGCAACTTGCGCCGAATCAGACCTTGGGCCAATAAGGTTTTTGCGTGAACCTTCATGAGCTAAGGTTGGGTCAGATAAATTCAGAACGGGGTAAAGCAATACGCAAAAAGAAAGTGGCTTGAAGGATCCAACCGTTTTTGTTTCGTTAAAGCGGGTTGCTGCGAATGCCGCTAAATGCCCACCTGCAGATGTACCCATTATACCAACCTTGTTGCTATCAATTCCATACTTTAACGTGTTTTGCTGTATCCAGTTCATTGCCGTCTTTACATCATCCATAGGTGCAGGGAAGTACTGTTTTATTCCACCATGACGATAGCGAAGCACAAAAACACACAGCCCCTTTTGTACCAACCAATCGACTACGTTGCGGCGTTCCTCGTTGTAAAAAATAGTGCTGTAGCCACCACCGGGACAAAAGATTACGGCACTGCGTTTACTGATTTTTGTTGTGGGCAAATGAACTGAGATAGTGGCACCCAACGTATCAGGAACACCATTTACTATTTGTAAGGCAACGTTTTCCTGAGCCTTACAACAAGCGGCAATAAAACAGGATACTATAATAAGGGCTTTGACCATTATTTATCCGTATTGGAATTAATAACCAAAACTTTTTCCCACGACCCTTTGTTTCTCTTAATGAATTCCTGGTGTTTCGGATTGTTGAAGTATTTGTCAATGGCTGCTTCATCTTTAAATGTCATGTAGTGCATGATGTCATATTCAGGGGCAGCATTGAAATCGCCGTGTATCGTTTTACCTGCTTTATAGCTCAGTAATTCAAGAATGTCTTTACCGAGTTGGGCAAAATCATCAATGTGTTGCTGAATGTTTTTTTCCGAAGCAGTTGCTTTGAATTTGAAACATACAATTCGTTGCTTTGAGCTGGTATCGGATGCAGTACCAAATGCAGTTACCGCTAACAGTAAACAACTTGAGATTACCCCGATTATAAAAAGGCTGATTCTTTTTTTCATACCGCTATTTTTAATGATAGAATTTATCTCCAGTTTTTATTATCTAAATGTTTAAGGCTTGTTTTATCATCTAATACACCGAAGGCAATTCCGGCAAATGTGAAAACCTTTGTACCAGACTCCAGATGGCCTCCTTTTGCTTTCACTTCATTGCTAAAAACAATATGCGCATGAACAACGCCGTCAATTACAAAACCTGTAATACTCACCAAATCATCCGGCTCATCGGCTTTGTAATACTTGTTCTTTGAGGGGAAAGATGTATTTGACACGGCATGTGCATGATGGGTGGTTAAGGAACCCATGCCGGTTAAAATGACGGCGTTTTTTATGCCCTCCTGCTCTACACCTTTTTGTATGCCTTGCAACAAGTCGGTCTGGTATTTGAACCGCATCATTACAATACGATTGAATTGTCCGGAGATAGCATAACCCGAAGCAACAGAATCGGTATTATAAACTTTAGCCAATGAATCTTTAGACGGCGCCATCTTAATAGCTTTCCATTGCGCAACTTCATTAGGCTTAGGCGCATCAGGGTTAGGAGGCGCAATAGTTTGAGCTAATGAAGCAAAAGGCAATGCTAAAAAAAGCAGGAGTAGCTTATTCATTTCTTTATTTTAATTAATAAGGTTCTTTGTCCAGTCGCCATCAACCCACCGCCATATAGTTAGCGGGTTATCATTTTGTAACTCCTCTGGTAAAAAAGCATCAGGGATATTTTGATAGCACACCGGCCGGGTAAAGCGGAAAATAGCCGCAGTGCCGACGGAAGTACTCCTTGAATCGCTGGTGGCGGGAAAAGGACCGCCATGCACCATCGCATGAGAAACTTCAACACCCGTAGGGAAAGCATTCCATACAACACGCCCAGCCAGTTTCGTACCAATCGTTATCAACTGATTAACCTGTTCGTGGTCCTTTTCTTCCGCATGTATAGTAAGGGTTAACTGCCCTTGCAGCGATTGAAGGATTGTATATATTTCTTCCACCGAAGATGTTTTTACAATGATGCTGGAAGGGCCAAATACTTCTTCCTGCCATCCGGGTTGATTTAAAAAATCAGCTCCGCTGCATTCCCAAATTACAGGCGCAGCTACATTTTCCTGGGTTGGTGATGAACCTTCGTGCACAATAGAAAGTGATGAATTTTTAAGCTTCTGAACTCCATTTTTATAGGAACTGTATATGTGTTGAGAAAGCATGTTGCCGCCTGATTGTTTGGCCATCGCTTCTTTAACATGCTGCAAAAAAATTTCTGTATCAGGACTTTCCGACGTCAGCAAAATACCGGGGTTGGTGCAAAATTGTCCAACGCCTAACAGCACAGAACTAACATATCCTTCGGCTATTTCTTTTGGGTTTATTCGTAAGGCTTCCGGCAAAACCACTACCGGGTTTATGCTGCTCATTTCGGTGTAAACAGGTATGGGTTCAACCCGGTTTTGCGCAGTTTTTAAGAGTGCCATACCGCCATGAAAAGAGCCTGTAAAACCACCAGCCTTAATCTTTGGATGCGCTACCAAATTTTGTCCCACCCTATGTTCATTGCCTTGCAGTAAAGAAAAAATTCCATCGGGCATTCCGGTAGCAGAAGCTGCTTTTATAATAGCGCCGGCGACCATTTCCGATACACCGGGATGTGATGAATGTGCTTTGAATACAACCGGGCATCCTGCTGCCAAAGCTGATGCCGTATCGCCACCGGCCACCGAAAAAGCAAGCGGAAAATTACTGGCGGCAAATACAGCAACAGGGCCTAACGGGATTTGCAATTGGCGCAGGCTGGCACGTGGTAAGGGCTCCCTGTTTGGCATAGCTGTATCAATGCGAACCGCCTTCCATGAGCCTTCGCGAAGCAGTGAAGCAAACAGTTTAAGCTGTCCGGTTGTCCTTGCTCTTTCACCAGTCAGCCTTGCTTCCGGCAAAGCCGTTTCAATCATTATTTGTTGAATAAGTGATTCGCCTAAGGCTTCAATTTCAACAGCAATTCGGTCTAAAAAGGCGGCCTTGTGATAACCGCTGAAATTTCTATAAAGGTTGAAAGCCGTATGGGCAAGTTCTATCGCTTCGTCAATTTCTTCATCTGTAGCAATTGAATAGTTTGTCTCCAGTGTCTCTGAGCTTACCGCATTCACAGATGAAAAAGTTTGATTACTTTTTCCGGATTTCCTGCTACCAATTATATTTTTCCCTGTAATCATAATTTATTCGCTGACGTAGTTGATTAATGTGCCGATAGAATCTATCGAAATAATGATTTCGTCGTGAGCAGATAACGTAAAGTCATTGGGAGGTACAAGGCAGGTCCCTGTCATCAAAAAAACGCCCTGCGGAAAGCTGCATTCGCTAAATAAAAAGGATACCAATTCATCGTGCTTCCGCTTCATCCGGTTGATGGACACACTGTCTTTATATACTGAATGTGACGAACGTTTAATTTCCATGGTTATGATGGCATCAGCGTCTATAGCTTGCTCCGCCACATAAAGACAAGGACCAATGGCCGCGCAACCATCATAGCTTTTTGCCTGCGGCAGGTACAGCGGATTTTCACCTTCTATGCTTCGTGAGCTCATATCGTTACCAACTGTATAGCCTACAATTTTTCCCGCTGAATTAATAAACAAAGTGAGCTCCGGCTCCGGTACATTCCAGGTGGAATCTTTTCGTATCCGCACTTTACTGCCATGACCTACGGTGCGTTGCGTGGTGGCTTTAAAGAAAAGTTCAGGACGAACCGCATCATACACTTTCATATAAAAATCACTTCCGCCTGATGCTTCTGCTTCTTCCATTCTGGCCTCCCTGCTTTTTAAATAGGTAACACCGGCTGCCCATATTTCCTGTGTGCCCATTGGCGGAAGCAGATGCCCGGTGAGCAGCATTTCGCCATTAGCAACTGAAGACATTTCACTGATACTCTTAAGAAGATTTGTGTATAAATCATCCTGATTGATCAGAGCATCATAATCACTAATCGTTCTTACATAGTAAAGACCTTCGTGCTTGATAATGACGTTGCTCTGTGTGCGGTAAAGTTTCATGCTATGATTGTGTTGGTTTTCCTACGGTTGCTAATAAGCCTCCATCCGCATAAATAATTTGTCCATTAATAAAATTTGATGCAGCCGACGCCAAAAAAATAACGGCTCCCACTAAATCTTCCGGTTTGCCCCAACGGTTTGCCGGTGTACGGCTGATAATAAAATCATTTAATGGATTGCCTGCTGTTCTGTATTCTACATTAATCGGTGTTTCTATAAAGCCAGGACCAATGCCATTTACCTGGATATTGAATTCACCCCATTCCGTGGCCATGCTTTTAGTCAGCATTTTAAGGCCGCCTTTTGCGGCAGCATAAGCGCCTACGGTGTCTCTGCCAACTTCACTCATTAAAGAACAGATATTGATAATCTTTCCTCTTTTTTGTTCCATCATTTTTACCACTGCATATTTCGATACTAAAAAAGCAGACGTCAGGTCCGTACTGATTACTTCATTCCATTCCTTCAATTCCATATTCACCAGTGACGTTCTCCTTACAATACCAGCATTGTTTACCACAATATCAAGCACGCCTACCTTTTGTTGGAGTTCATTCATTTCTTCTCTAATTTCAACATCATTGGTTACATCAAATGATGTTTCGAAAACAGTAGCACCTTTCGCTTTCAATGCATACACTGCCGCTTGCAGCTTTTCTCTATTTCGCCCATGTAACACAATGCTTGCGCCAGCCGCACTTAAGCCTTGTGCCAAAGCAAAACCAATCCCTTGCGTACTGCCAGTGACTAATGCTGTCTTCCCTGATAAATCAAAAAGTTGTAATGACATTTTCAAATTTTCTATAACGAGATCCCTCTTTTCCACGGGATAAAATCATCTTGTTGTTTTAACACCGCCTTGGGTTGAACAAAGCCATTGGCTACTGCTATCGTAAAATCAAAGACCGATTCGCCGACTTCTTCGATGGTAGCGTTACCCTCGATAATAGCACCGGCATCTATATCTATAATATCCGGCATGCGCTTGTACAATTTTGTGTTGGTTGAAATTTTAATAACGGGAGCAACAGGGTTGCCGGTAGGTGTACCTAAACCGGTAGTGAACAAAACAATGGTAGCGCCTGAGCCTACTTCCGCTGTTGTTGATTCCACATCATTACCAGGCGTACACAATAAGTTTAAACCAGGCTTTGTAATTTTTTCAGGATAATCAGCTACATGCACAATAGGCGATGTGCCTCCCTTTTTAGCAGCCCCTGCAGACTTTATAGCATCTGTAATTAAACCATCGCGGATATTGCCGGCAGAAGGGTTACTGTCAAAACCACTGCCTACGGCTTCTGCACGGGCTGCATACGATCTCATTAAAGAAATAAATCTCGTGGCTGTCGCTTCATCTACACATCGGTCGCTTAGCTCTTGCTCTGTACCACACAGTTCAGGAAACTCAGAAAGAATAACGGTACCGCCTAAAGCAACAGCTATATCGGAAGTATAACCAATTGCGGGATTCGCCGAGATGCCAGAAAAGCCATCAGAACCGCCGCACTCTAAACCAATCACAAGTTTATTTAACGAGCTTGGTTTACGGGTATGTTCATTGGCCTTTGCCAAGCCAACAAAAGTTTGTTTGATAGCCGCTGAAATCAATGCTTTTTCTGTTCCCCATCTCTGCTGCTCAAAGGTGTAAAAAGGCTTGCTAAAAACCGCATCGCGTTTTGCAATTTCTTCTTCAAGCATACTGATTTGCGCATTCTGGCAACCAAGGCTTAACACAGTAGCACCGGCTACATTCGGATGCGTAATATATCCTGCCAACAGGCCGCACAAATTGCGGGCATCTTCTTTTGTTCCGCCACAGCCAAGATCATGGGTTAGGAATTTTATACCGTCAACATTGGGAAAAATACGGGATTTTTCAATGCCATCCGGTTCCGAAAAATCTAATTCAGTAGCAAGCAATTCTTCCGGTGTGCTGCCCGATAAATACGCTTTTACCAACTTGCAGGATTGTATTCTATATTCCTGGAAAGGTTCGTAACCAAGTTCTTTTGTCAGCGCTTCTTTTAACACCAATACGTTCCTTGTTTCGCAAAACACAAGGGGAATCACCAGCCAATAATTTGCTACGCCTACACTTCCGTCGGGACGATGATACCCAAGAAACGTAGCATCCTTCCATCTAGAAACATCCGGCGCCTGCCATTGTTTTTTATCGGTTTGACGTACAGCAAAACCGTTGATAGCATGTTGCACATTAGTGGTAGAAATGAGGCTTCCTTTTGGAAGCATTTGAAGTGTCTCTCCCACCTTTAATCCGTACATTTTTATAGTATCACCTTGCGCCATATCGTTGATAACAAATTTGTGCTTTGCGTTTACATCATCCGCTAGTAATACATCATCGTTACCATAAGAAACAGTTTCGCCTTTCTTTAAATCGTCAAGGGCTACCAGCACATTATCGGCCGGGTGTATTTTCAAAACTTTTTGCTTCATTAAAAATTATTTTATTGGCTGCTTGTTGATGAATGTTTTCTGTGAAGTTTAAGTCCCTTCCAAAGGTTTCCGGTAAAAAATAAATCATGATGGCGGAGAGAATCACAATGCCGATGCCTACAATTGCAGCGCTATCAACAATGCCTACCGAAGGAATTAATTGCTTGAATAAATAAGAAAGCGGAATAAAAAAGGCCCTTACAAAGTTGGGAATGGAAGTAGTGGCCGTTGCCCTGATGTTTGTGCCGAATTGCTCTGATATAGTAGTAACCAACACGGCCCAAATACCAATACCGAAACCTAATAAAGCTATCCTAAAATAAAATCCTGTAAGGGTTGCAGCAGGGAAAAATAAGTAGGCTATCATGCCGCTTAAAAGAATACCGAGAAAGATGAACATGGCGGCCCGTCTGCTTTTTAACCATTGGCTTACGAGGCTGCATAAGATGTCGGACAGAGAAACAAAGATGTATAAAATCATAATTGACATCTCTGCACCGGGCAGTTCCTTTAAACCAAATGCTTGTCCAAACTCCGGTGCACCGGACACCAAAACAGAGATGGTAAAAAACGTGGGAGCACCAATGATGATGCACTGAATAAACAGCCGAAACAGCCGTGGGTTTTTGAGGATACTTAAAAAATCACCCCTTTTTATATTTTGATCTTTTACAGTTTTAAAAACAGAAGATTCTGATACGCCAATACGCAACAGCAACAAGAGAACTCCCATACCGCCACCAATAAAATATGCCGTGCGCCAGGTAAAATATAAGCTGACAAGTGCCGCAAACGAGGCGCCTAAAACACCAATGGTTGCTACCAGCATGGTACCATAGCCCCTCTCTTCCGGCTTCATGGTTTCTGATACCAACGTAATGCCTGCACCTAATTCACCAGCCAGGCCCACGCCGGCAATAAACCGTAAAATGGTATAGGTCTCGATATTTGTTACAAAGCCATTAGCGATATTGGCTGCAGAATACAAGATGATGGAACCGAATAAAACCGATAGCCTTCCTCTCTTGTCACCAAGGATACCAAACAAAATTCCACCGCCAATCATTCCAACCAATTGCCAGTTAAGCAGGTTGATGCCTATGTTTAATAAATCGCCTTCCGCTACCCCTACATCCAAAAGGCTTTTGCGGCGCACCACATTAAAAAGAATAATGTCGTACATGTCTACAAAGTATCCCAATGCGGCAATGGCTATTGTGATGCGGACAAGAAACTTTGATGATAGGTTTTTAGTCATGCTGTTTGATGGTATGATGTAATGCAGGAATAGAGGCTGATACAGAAGACAGCAGGTAGGGACGCAAAAAATCTATGGCCTGCTGCGCTGCTTTTTCAGGATTGGGCTTTGGCAATATTTCAACAGAAACCCATCCATTGTAACGGGCTTTTTGTAGATGGTCGAACACATCGCCAAAATCAATATGGCCCTGCCCCGGCGCTAAACGATTTGAATCAGCAAGATGAATGTATCCAATGTGTTTTGACCAGCGGTACAACTCACTGCCTATCTGTTTATCCTCAATATTCATGTGAAAGGTGTCGGGCATGAGTTTAAGGTTGGGCAGATTGATTGTCTCCAGCAACAGTGCTCCTTCTTCTACTGTATGTACAAAATCTATCTCATACCGGTTAACTGGTTCCAGCAAAAGCGTAACTCCTTTTTCCTGCGCATAGGTTGAAAGTCCGGAAAGCATTTCGACAAATAAATCGAAAGCTTCATTCTTTTCTTTATCAACAATGCTCCCTCTTACTCTTCCAATATTGACCAATCCTCCAAATTCAGAAGCCAGATCAATAATGTCACGGAAAACAGATTTGAGACGGGAACGTTTAGCAGCATCAGCATCCGTAAAATTTAATCCGCCATCTGCATACACTTGTCCTGTCGAAATGCAGGAAACTGCCATGTTCGTATCTGCCAACAACCTGTTTAGTCGTGCGGGATGAATTTCCTCTGCTCTTTTAATGGCAATTTCCACCCCATCATAGCCCATAGCCGCAGCAACCGGAATGTATTTTTCAAAGCCCCTGAATACAACGTAGGCGTTGAAAAGGGCGTTGGTATCAGCAATAGCAATTGATAATTTCATACTACCTTATTTTCCGGTTTGTTTTTCACCACTGTTTACTGTCAAATTTTTCCAGTAGGCATTGCCTGGATACTTGTTTCGTACAAGGGTTTCATCATACAGGCGAATGATAACTTCTTTGTTTTCGTACTTGCTTAAATCCAATTTTATATGTTGCCATTTTCTCTCCTTAGCACTTCTAAAATATTCTTCCGTTGGTGGTGGAAAGCTTGTTTCGGAAACGCCTTCCCACGATAATGGCGTACCACCGTCAATTAATTTTTCTAGTATTCTGTCACCATCAATCAGCACTTCCATTTTCCATGCTCTGCCTGGGTCGGCAGCAACATCCACATCCAGGGAAGCCCCTTTAGATAGTTTTACTGTCCGGGAGAGTACAACACCTCTCGTTTCATCACGGGGGAAAGTAGATAAGATATCACCGTCTAAAAAAGTACCGCCCCGTATGCCTCTATGCCCGCCGCCGGGTGCGCCAAACCCGGTTCTTTCCAGGGTCCACTCAGGGTTCCAATATTTCACAAACTCGTTAGGAGAAAAATTTTCGGAGGAAGTAGCTTTTATTCTTGTTGCTGGAAAATTATAATAGCCGTTTTTTAAAGTGATGCCATTATTTGCTAACACTTTTTCACCCACTTCAACTGTTTGGTTTGCGAGTTTAGAAACCTTTATATCAACCGGAGGCGTTATAACTACAGGGCCTACATTCTTTCCAACGATACGATCATGTATGGTGGCAATTAAATGAGGCGGAAGAATTTTCATTCCGTAAATGGAAGCTAAAACAGCTCCTGAAATGGCTCCGTTGTTATCGGCATCTGTAAAATCACCGCCTTGATAAGCAAGATTGATGGTCTGTAAAAAATCTCCTTTCCCATGCCATAAAGCAGAGATGATAATACCCATGTTTACTACCGTATTATTGGTAGCAGGATACTCAATATGCCATCTGTCCTGCACGGCATTACAAATTTCTTTATGGCTTTTACCAGCTGCCGCCATATCAAGCACCAGCTTTATACAAGTGTAATGAGGCGCATCTGATGGCAGCGATTGTAAGGCCTCACGCATGTTTGCCCTAACATCTTTTTTTATAAACCCGAGGCTGACCAGCGTAGAAACATACACGCCGCCCTGTGTTCCTTCTGCATAAGAACTTACATGCCCCAGGTCCTGCGAAATATGTGCGGCGTAATTAGGAATGCCCGGAGCCAGTAAACCATATAACTCACCTCTTGCCTGATTCCCCATTGTAAACCACATCCTGTTGTATTGTGGCCTTCCTGAGTTTGGCGCTTTAATGCCTCTTTCTAAATTTATACGTGCCCACTCTCCTGCTCCCCAGGAACCCACTCTGTTTTCTAACCATTGCTGCCCCAATTGTTCAATGGTTACTTTCGGTCCATAGTTTTGAAAAGCCTTGAGTGTTATCATTTCGTAGTACCAATCATCATCCAAACGGGCACCTTCATTCTTATCATACTCGTCTTTTATATTTTTCGGAAAATCGCTAATCGTTTTTACCTGTGCTTGCTTATGCTCATATTGCCAACCCATACTGGCGCCGATTATTTGCGCCAGCCAAACAGCTTCTACTTTTTCCCTATACTCTGCTTTGCTTAATTTGTATGTGGGTTTTGTTTGCGCCTTGACAATCGTAAATGCCATAAGCACTGAAACAAATAATACCACCTTCTTTTTACTTTTATAAGTCATGAAATTTTTTGTTAAGCCTCTATAAATAGCTCTATTGATTACTATTTCTTAAGCATTTCCTTTACTAATCAAGTGTTGTTAGCTTGCCTTACTTTCTTCATACTGCATCCGTTTCGTGTTGTATTCGTTCAAGCCAAAAAGCTTTATGATATTACCACCCATGATGCTATCCATTTCCTGTGATGATACCTCTCCTTCAAACAAGGCTTTATACTTTGCCACTTCAACATGTATCAACTCAAAAGGCGTATCGCTTCCAAAGCAGACACGGTGTGCACCTAACGCTTTGACCGCTTGTAAAAGGGGTTGTGCCCGTATCACACTTCCGACGATAGTAATGTTTTGGTACTGCTCGGCAAATTCAATGGCAGCCTTTCCTAAATCATGAAAGTGAGCGCCACCCATGTGTACCATTAAAATGTTCATATCTGGAAATTGTGCGGCAATCTTTGCGAGGCGAAAAGGGTGTGTATTTTCAGGTGAATCGCCACCGATGTGAAAGGCGATTAGCTTACCCGTTGAGTTTACATAGTCAATAACCGGCAGCGACTTTTCGGCATCATCAATCAGGAAATCGTTTTGAGCGCCATTTAACTTTACGCCATAAAAGCCATATTCTTCAATACATCTTTTTGCCTCATCTAAAGCGTATTGCAGACCGCAATTCGGGTCGGCCCACCCGAAGCCCAATATCCTGTCCGGGTGTTGCTTAGTTGCGGTATAAACATAACGGTTCGACTCCTCAGTGTATCGCCAATAAGGTGGTTGCAGCCAGGTTACCGCCTTGTCAACTTTCGCTTTGTCCATGCGCCGCAATAATTCATTAATAGTGATGCTATTGCCACCAGTAGGCTTAGGCGATATATGCACATCTGCGTCTATAATCATTTTGAAACAAGATTTTGATTGTTGAAAAATCTTCCATCGGGTTAGAAGCCAATCCTTTTTGCAAGCTCCTGGTTAAGCCATCTTTTTGATAGCCGGTTTTGTGCAACGCCAATTCTTTCCGCTGCCTTACCGGATAAAATCGCAAGCGCTGTTGCAGCGGCCCATTCACCTTGCTCTTTCGCAATTTTAGTTTCTCCATATACGGCATACGGCATCATAAAATCATCGCAGGTAACAACCGGCTTTTTGATAGTGGCCTTAATAAAGTTTTTCGCTTCCTCAACATCCCATCCCTTAATAGTGCCATTGGTGGGCAGGTAAATGATGTCTGACAATTTGTTGGCTTCTTCAAATTTGATTTTCCAGGTAGCAAAGTCGTTTACTAATTCGTAGGTGGCTGCCAGGTTTAATTTTTTGAAAATGGGATTCAGGTATAACGTATTCTTCTTTTCCACCGGACTGCTTTCCGATAAAACTGTAATTCTTTTAGCAGCAGGGTAACGCTTCTTCATTTCCCGAAAAAGGCTTTTAATGGGAAGCACTTCCAACATACCGGCAGTAGTAGTTTTAGGTAAATGGTATTCTTCTGTCGACCAGTTAATACCGCAAAAAACAACAGGGATAGAATCTTTCAAAATGAATGGCACCACAATTTCACGCATGGCATCATCATCCGAAACAATGAGTAAGTCAGGTTGAAAGGCATCATATTGTTTTAAAAAAAGTTGCACGTTTTTATTTATTGAAGGCGCATCATTTTCTTTTTTAGCATTAAAAAAAAAGGTTTGTAATAAGATATTTTTATTCTTACCGAATGCTTCTTTAATAGCCGCCATAACGGAATCGCTGGAAGAATACCCGGCATGGTAAGAATTGAGATAAAGCACCTTATTTGCTGGCGTCTGGCTAAGAAGATGGGTACAGCCAAACCAAAAAAAGATGCTATAAAAAATGAAATACCTCATTTTATAAACTGTTTATGATAAGACATCCTAACAACCCGACAATCGCTACGATACTTTCCATTACTGTCCACGACAAAAAAGTTTGTTTCAAATTCAGATTGAAATATTCTTTGAACATCCAAAAACCAATATCATTTACGTGAGAGAACATCAGGCTACCTGATGCAGTGGCCAAAGCAAGCAATTGCGGATTTGCTTTTGTGGTATTGAGTAAAGGAAGCATAATGCCTGCCGCTGTAATAGAAGCCACCGTAGCGGAGCCTAATGCAAAGCGTAATAAGGCGGCAGTTACCCAGGCCAATAGAATGGGAGACAAAGAAAATGATTGTGAGTAATCGCCCATTTGTTTGCTTAAACCGGTATCAATGAGTATTTGCTTAAAGGCGCCGCCTCCTGCAATAATCATCAGTATCATACCAATACTTGTTACTCCCACAGAAGTTAAAACACCTAAATCCTTCATTGATTTTCCACGGCGCATCCCTAAAAAATAATAGCCACATAAAACTGCGATCAATAAAGCCATAGCAGGATTTCCAACCAGTTCTATTAGTTGTGCCGCTTTGCTATCAGCCGCGAACAATGGTTTGGCTAAAGCTGAAACAAGCATCAGCAACACAGGCAGTAAAGCCACTCCAATGCTTGCCGGCAACGAAGGCAAATTATTAATTGAATAATTTTCCGTTTCATACAAATGGCCAGGTATAGTAGCTGTTGTGCGGTGAAAGAATCTGGAAAAAAAATAGCCCGAAAATAGTATAGCAGGCAAGGCCAGAATTAATCCATAAAGCAGGGTAAGGTTCAAGTCGGCCTTATAAACAGCGGCTACAGATGTGATGCCTGGATGTGGGGGAAGCAATCCATGCGCGACTGATAACGAAGAACACATAGAAATACCCAGCGGCAAAAGTGGCTGTTGAGCCGCTATTGAAAAACTGTATAACAAAGGTATCAGCACTAAAAAACCAGCGTTGTAAATCATAGGAATTCCAACTAAAAAACCGGTTATCATTAGTATGGTTGATAAATGTTTGATACCAAAACGTTCGATGAGTGATTGCGTTATTTTGTAGGCGGCACCGCTGCTCTCCAGTAATTTTCCAAGTATGGCGCCGAAGGATATAACGACCGCAATGCTTCCCAGCGTGTTGCCTACACCCGATTGAATTGCGGCCAATGTAGCAGGTATGTTTAAACCTGCGGCAATGCCTACTACAATTGATGTTAGGAACAAGGCAATAAAGGCATTCAACTTTAGCCCTGCAATCATCAGCAGCATAACAAACAATCCGATTACTATAATTACCACTCCATTCATTAGCTGTCGTATATCATTTTTAATTTTCAAAGAAGGTTGTGACAGAACCTGCAGGGGCTATGTACACCAAACGGCCCTCGTTGTTTAGAGAAAAATTGCCGATGCTTTTATACAGTTCATAACCGGTGTTTTGATAGCGCTCGGCTTTTTCTGTAGTACGGTAAGCATTAAATGTTTTCTTCTGAAAACCTTTTACGTCCACCACTACGTCACGGCTGACGCTGGCCATATTTGTAACGATAAAAGCATTTTTATTTTTTGTATTGTTAGCCGAAAAAGCAATGACCGGCATCTCGGCATCCATAGAAGAAGTCCGCGCAACCGCCATTCCGGGTTGCCCGGCCCGGCTCAGTTGTTTATAGAAGTAATAACCGCGGCGTATTTCATAGGTGCCATCTTCATGAATGGTGAAGGCCGAGCCAGGATTGGGGTCGCCACCTACCCACTGCATCGGACGTTGAATGCCTGCCCAGGGAATGATGCCGTTTACTTTGGCCGTGTAAATATTGCCATGAAATTCCTTGATATTTTTTGTATCCATCCCACTCCAACTAGTGGAGGTTACCCATGCATGCAGTTCGGGACGCTTTTCACGCAACAAGTCGGTACCACCACTGGTATGCTCGCCAAACCAGCGGCCGTAGGTACCGGCATAAAACCCATGCGATGTAATTAAACCCATTTTTTGCAGGGCCTCCGCATCGTCGGCAATTGCATTGGCGTAACCCCACTGGCTCCATCGGTACCAATTGGTGTTTTCACCAGGCGTAACGCCAACGTCGGAAAGGCTGGCCTTGTCTAACCCTACCCGTACTCTTTTAATGAATTCAACTACTTGTTCTGGCGACCAATACATGTTGTAATCGTGGCCGGTGCCGATGTTTCCTGTACTGTCCACAACATCCCATCGTTGCCAGTCCTCTCCTTCATTGTGCAACGAAACGAATTTGAGTGGTAAGCCTTCTGTTTGTTTGAGAAACCTTGCCCAATCCACCAGATAATTTGTTAACGCATCTTTCATGGCCGGGTCCAGATTACGGCCCCGCATGGTTTTTTGTTTGGTGATAAAAGGGGGTGGTCCGTAAAGCGTGGTAATAATTTGTAAATCCGCACCCCTTCCTTTCGTAATAGCATACCCTTGTTTGGCAAAATAGCGTAGCCAGGTTGTAGAAGTTTCGTGGTCGAAAGCGCCATTCGTTTCCTTTTGATGGTGCGGGTCATAAAACATTTTAAGCAAGCCGACTTTTAGTCCATCTTCTCCAAATACGAGCTGTAGGATTTTTTGCCGGTCGGCTTCTTTCAACAAACTAAAGCCACCATATTCCTGTTTGTCTTTTGCATAATCTATGGCTTGTGCGGTTTCAACATAGTTGAAGCCAAAGCCGTCCCATGTTCTTAATTTTTTTGAAAAATCAACACTTGCCTGCACCGCTTTAAAATCATTGGTCTGGGCAAATAATATGGGAGTGAATAAAAAAGAAACAACAAAATAACAGCAGAAGAATTTTTTATTCATATAGCCTGTTTGGTTATAAAGATAAAGCAATGTTATAAAAGCAGTGTAAAAGTGATTTAGTTAAAGCAAAAAATCTAATAGTCGTTTATCAACTTTATACTGTTTTATAACATAAAAAATAACCCAAACAATGTTTAATGCTATTATTCAGTAATTTCATTGCTGCTATAAATCATTATGAAACAAGCTATCAGAAAACCAATCGTTCATCTTGAAGATTCGTTTATTGTTAAGGAAGCCTTTGAACCACACTTTTTTCCTCATTGGCACTTTCATCCCGAGTTGGAGCTATTCCTTGTTCTTGACGGCGCAGGAACACGCTTTGTAGGCGATGCCATTGAGCCATTTTTTGAAGGTGACCTTGTATTTGTAGGAAGCAACCTTCCGCATTTATGGAGGAGCGATGCCGGCTATTTTCAAAAGACTTCTACGGTTAAAACACACAGTATTGTTATCTATTTCAATGCTGATTTTTTAGGTGCTGATTTTTTTGAGAAAAAAGAGACCCGCCATATTACACAACTTTTTACCATTGCCTCGCAACGCGGTTTAAAAATAAAAGGAAGCACCCAGGAACGCATAACCCAGAAGCTTAAATTGTTGCTGCAATTAAAAACGGGTTTCAAAAAAATGCTATTGCTAATTGAAATCTTGGATGAAATTTCTACTTCAAAACTTTGTACACCGATTGCCAGCACCGGCTACTCTAATACAATTAAACCGGACGAAGCAGACAGAATGCGGCAGATTCATGAATATGTTTTAAAACATTTTCAGGAGAAAATATCACTTACGGAAGTCGCCGGTTTAATTGGCATGGCACCTACCGCATTTTCAAGATATTTCAGAACAATTGCGCACAAAACGTTCTCTCAATTTTTAATTGAAATCCGTATTGGACATGCTTGTAAATTATTAACGAGTAAAGAGCAAAGCATTGCGCAAATAGCGTATGATAGCGGATTTGAGACGCTTTCGAATTTTAATGAGCAGTTTAAAAGAATGACCTCTATGAAGCCATTGGAATACCACAAGACGCAACTGGCAAAAGACGACTACGCAACCACAGCTTAATCAGACTCAAATTTTTATTCGAAAACCAATTTTTCAAGTTTGAAGAAATTGATAACAACACGTACAACATTTATGCGTAAAAATTAATTTTTAACTTTGAAGCAGTTAAAGAAAAAGGCGAATACAACCTAAAGGGCCTTAAAACGCCATCGGATATTTTTTGTTACCTTTTTCTTTAAGCTTTTCTTATTTGTAAAGCGCTATTGGCTCACTATAAAACGAAGTTATGCAGCCGCTACTGCTGTTATTGACAATGAGTTTCTCGGGTACTTTTTGCAAAATGCCCATATCACATTATTTGCGTTCATTTTTTGAGTTGTCTTGCCAATAATTGAAACACTTTAATATTGTAGTCCTTGCGGCTCTGCAGTACTGTAGGTACTACCGTCTTTATTACAAATTGAGGTAAAAAAAAGAAATAGTATAATTAAACATCTGTCCATTTTTCTAGACTTGACTTTACTGTTTAAGTTTCGGATTAATTGCCGCTAAAACAGAATGACTTAGGTATAAAGTTTAGAGATGTCATCAAATGGCTCACAAAGCTACATTATGCGAAATTTTTGCTGCAAGCCAGTCCAAAAGTATAGTCAACTGTAAACCTTAGTTTCAATTCCAAATTACGATACACCAATCCCACCGTCATAACGAAGTAGGCAGTGCATTTTAAAGCAGCCTATATGTCGCAGACATCATCTTCGCAGGTGGCACCGGGTTTGGTCTCAATCGACAACTCCCTTTTTACCTGTTGGAAAGCTTCTCTGAATGTTTTTGTATCCTGAAAACCGGTTAACATAAGCTTATTATTGATGGTAAATACAGGCTCGCTCCTTATGCCCATTGCCCTCCAAAAAGCCTCGCTTTGTTTTAGCTCGTTCACGCCGTCATCCCCGGTATACAGTACTTCAACTTCAGAAGAAGGTATTCCTATGCTTATTCCTGCTTTTATAAGCTCTATTGTATCACTAACCGACACCCCTTCCGCAAAATGCAAGCTATGTAGCCGCGATGCCGCTTCCCTTTGCAAACCATGTTTCGCTGCCAGCCAAATAAGCCGGTGCCCATTAAAAGTGTTTGGGGCAACCTTGATAGCATCTCCATTATATACTAAACTCTCTTTCCCCGCTCTGGCACGCATTGTCTCGTCCATCTTTCTTACGTTTTCAACCCCACCAAATTTGCCAGCCATATACTCCAGGCGGTCAACGCCATTGTATGGCATTTCCGGATTAAGCTGAAAGGGATGAAACACAACTTCAATTTCAAAATCGTCAGGTTGTTCATCTATTGCCCTATTAAGGTTGTGTTCTGCCAGGTAGCACCACGGGCATACGATGTCTGATACTACCTCAACTTTTATTTTTGTTTTTTCTTTCATTTGTTTAAAATTTATTAGTGAACGCTATCAGCCAAAGTCCTAACGTTTTTGCTTTACTGGTTTCTTTTATAAAACCACCGGCAGGAAAATAGGCGTAGGTAGTATAAAGATTCAAGTGCTGATTCAATTGCCACTCTGATTCAAAAATGTACTGTACCCCGATGAACTTTTTTGATGACAAAATGGATGGATCGGAATGTTGAAATGGAGGACGAGAAGGAAAAACCGGAGGCGCATACAAACGGTCATTGCTGCTATTGCGCCACAAAAAATCGGTTTCTATACCCAGCACCCATTTAGGCGATGGTCTTACTTTCAACCCGGGATGGACATCAATGAGATTAGCGGGTCCAATGGGGGCAGCTAGCCCAAAATAAGGTTTTGGAAACAGAGCGTCAAATGTCTGCATCTTCCTGTCTAAACGGTTTTTGTCGCCGCTAATTAAATTTGCAGAAAGCGTAAGTAAGGGTTGCCAACCGGTCTTCGATAAGCCATAACTCATTTCTGCCGATGCATAGTAGGCAGACACTTTACTGTTGCCAAATTTGCCAAATTGATAAACCCCTTCAAGATTGTAAGCAAATCCCGTTTTCGCAAGTTTCCAAATCCTGGTACCAAAACTATGGCGTACCTGATTCGCTGTTCCCTGTATAAAAACGGCATTCCTTTCCTTCAATCCGAGGTAATAAAGATCGAATGAGGCATGTGTTTTCTTTGGAATAATGATATAGAGTCCCCAAAGCTTTGAATCCTTTATCCTCTTGTTGTCAAACATTGCTTTACCGGTTGAAACGGGTTGTACAAAAAAGGCATCGACCCGCACCCCTTTGTATTGACTTATGACATTGAAGCCTTCAAATTCCAGAGGAACATTTGGTCCGTAGCGCATAGTAATAATTCATCCTGAGCCATACATAAGCATTTGCCGTCCGGCTCTAACTGTTACACTTGCCTCCGTTCCCGTTTGAACTTTGTAATCCAGAAATAACTGGCTTATGTCGAAAACATCTTCGTCAATAGGTCTGGAGCCGGACACCCTTCCATTTTGCAAGGCGCTCTTCAATTGAGTAAAAAGCCGTAAGTTTTTGGAAAGATGGACGTCTGCATGCAATAGACTTCGCTGCAATATATAAGGCTTGCCATCATTTCGCACAACTACGCCGGGGGCTACCGGGTCGCCTCAATTTTCGTTGGAAAACAACTCCATCTGGATGCGATTTTCTCCGCCAATGTTTATAAAAGGAAATGCTTTGTCCGAAAGCCGTATCTTTTTTATTACCGAAGTAGTGATGCTATCTTTTACCAACGCTTCTATATCATCTTCCTGCCTTAATAAATGAAAAGGAGTTCTAAAATTTTGTCCCTTAACAACCCCCGAGGAATAGAACAGAACAAAGAAGCAGAATGCGATTTTACTAACCATAACCTTTATTCGTGGTTGCTTTCGCCTTTGAAGTTAATAGCCCCTATTGTAGCCAACATATCTACATTATCAACTACATCCCAATGTTCTGCAATAACGCCGTTCTCTATGCGAAAGCGATCAGCCGTGTATATCGTCACTTTCCGTTTTGTAGCCGGTGTACCCATAAATGCGCCGGTGTGTGTGCCTGTCCAGGTTACGTAAATGTTTACCTGGTCGCCTTCTGCCATAGTGTGCGTTATTTCACCTTTCCAATCTGGGAAAGCAGCAAAGAGTTGGGCAAAAAATTGTTTCATCCCCTCTCTTCCCGGGGGGGCTGACCGGTTGTGCTGAATATAACTCGGTGCGTAATACTTGTCAACCTTATCGCTTAGGTTATGGGCATTGAACACTTTCTCCATAACTGCAGCGAGCAGTTTTTTGTTCAAGGCTGTATCGGTGTTTGCATTATTGGTTGTCATGGTTGCAGGGGCAGTTTGCTTTTGATTATCGGCACAAGAAAATACTACGACGGTCAAGACTAAAATAGCTGATAGTGAAATAAGTTTACGCATGATGCTTAGTTTGAGTTTTAGGAATTAAGTAGATGGCGATGGTACCTGCTATAAGATGCATTGGAACCGTCAGTAAGGCAAATCCGGCTGGTGTTGGGGAGCCATCAGGCAACTGCGGCTGAAACGAACCATAAAGGCTAAGCAAGGTTAAGATGATGGCACCAACCAAATAAATAGTTCTGTATTTAGCAGTCAGCTTCGATAGTCCGAAAAAAATGAGCGCAGCTATCACCAGAGGCACGGTAGATCCCATGGTTATGCTTAAAAAATTTACCGGACCGCCTTCATAACCAGCACCCTTTGTCAGGATCAGGTACCAAAGGTTGTTGAGCACGATGCTGATGATTATGGCAATCAATGCTGATCGCAGCAGAAGCGGGAATGGCACCCTGGATGTCGTTTGCATATTGTAGTTTTTGTAATGAAGTTTTTATCATCACAAAAGTGCAATTGCAAACCACTTGCTTGTTAGGACTTTTACTTGTTTGTTGGGTACTTTTTTAAACTTTCCTGTCGAAAGTTAGTTGGTGAAAGATGGGATTCTCTTTTAAAAAACCGTGAGAAATAACTGGTGTCTTCAAATCCTAATTCATAAGCAATATCGGAAATAGACAAGCTGCTGTAGGTGAGCAACCTTTTTGCTTCCAGTAGCTTGCGGTTAAGCAATAAGGTATTGATTGTTTTACCGGAGATGTACTTGGTGATGGTAGTTAGATGCTGAACACTTACATTCAATTCTTTTGCGTACCACTTGTTGTCGGAACTCGATTTATAATGCTGCTCAATTAACAACGATAATCTTTTGAACGTGGTTAGATAAAAAGGATTATAAATGCCTTCGCTGGACTCAATAAAAAAGTGCTGCATCTTTCGCAAAAAGATCATCAGCAACGCGGCTAAAATTTCGGGACTTTTTGTTGAAGCACTGTACTCCACAAAAAGAAGTGATACAATGCCCTTTAAGCCGTTTGGCTGTTCGGTGGTAAGCGGTATTTCTGGAGCTGAGTAAAGATTATCCAAAAAAGTTAATTCAAACAGCAAGCTTGTATTGAGCTGATTGGAAGCAAAAAAATCCTCGGTAAAAAAAATAGCCACTCCTTTTATCCGGCTCCATTCTTCAAAAAGGTGCGTTTGCCCCGGCGATACAAAAAATACGGAGTGAGGGTTTATTTGAAAAGTTTTATAATCAATTAATTGATTACTTGTGCCTTCCTCAATCCATAATATCTCATAAAACGTATGGGTATGTGGAAAAACAATATTGGCAGGGCGGGGTATATTCTCCATCCGGTTTATGTAAAAACCATCAGCCATAGAAGGCGCCGAAACAATGTCTTTGATGGAATAAGCAGTCAGTGACACAGGTAATTTTTGATTAAAATTATTCTTATTTCCGATTAAAATACCATGCTATGTTTAATACAATAATGAAGATCTATTTTAAAAGGCAAGATGAAATATTTCTGTTGCCATTAAATCAATTACGTGATAGGAAAGTTTGTTCTCTGTATCAAATGACAGTTGTAGAAAGAACAAATTAATTAGTGTTATTCATGCAAAAATTTTAATTCAAACTTTCCTCCGTTGCTCCTGAAATAGGCTGTTCCCTTTTCTGATATTACTAAAACTCGTTTTGTAGCAGATGCTATCTTCACTACCCAAATACCTTTCTTCAAATCTGTCACTAACACATCATAGAGTTTTCCTTTGTCACCAATTGTCCATCCAAAAGACTTTGCTCCTTTCTCTAATAGAAGGTTTTGGACCACCATTCGGTTTCCTACTGTTACAGCTACATAATCATTTTTATCAGAAAACACTTTTTGTATTGGCAACGGCTTAGGAGCCGGTTCTGCATCCATCACCTGTATAACGTTTAAAAAATTATCTGATAACGTATTTTCTCCAGGTGATAACTCTACCCGCCATTGACCTATGTCTGTATAGGTTTTTGTTCCCCAATTCCGGCCATCAACCCAAAACTCTTTTCCCGGACCGCCAATTTTTTGAATTTGCTGATTGCCACGTTCGGGCAACAAAACGGTTGTTTGCAACATTACGTTTCTTCCACTATCAGTACGCCGGGCAGAAGTAATATTCCCATTTATTTCCGGCTCGTCTTCAGTGTGCAGCAGCCATGTCTTTTTAAAGTTTGATTGGGTTGAAACCACTTTATCAAGCACAATCATAGTTGCCGGCACTCGGTCGGAATGATGATTGAGAAAAACAAAACTTCGCCGAACCATGCCTGCTTTATCGGGATACGTTTTGCTGATATTGCCGGGCACATTATAAGCGGCAGTCATGTCGCCTTTCAGGTAGGTGTAGTCCGGCTCAAGCCCCGGTGCAATATCGTGCGATAGCACCGTTGCCGATTTACCGGCCGCCATCATCTCCCCTGTTGTTCTCCATTCTTCGTTGCTGAACGGAAATTGCCCCCCGTCTCTTGCCTCCGTGCCTTTATCAAGTGGAATAGGCTCGTTTGGGTCCATAATCAATAGCGAGTTATGTGCTATTGTTCTTTGGTAATAGTTGCGGTGATGTGGTGCTCCATATTCCATATCGGCGAAGCGGACGTTCTTAGCTGGTCCCTGGTAGCCACCGGCATCGAGGGCAAGGGAACGCTACCCCTCTGTACAATATTATTATGATATAGCTGTAACCTTAAGCCAGGACAATGAAACGGTAACAGCCGTCAACTGGTCAAAAAATGAACAGCAGTATGCCAAAAAGGAAG
>Ga0209181_10002167_pt1 | contig 32519 bp, 23 predicted proteins | sample MAT05_FD_187208 | JGI IMG/M metagenome (GOLD analysis project Ga0209181, IMG submission 187208) | Freshwater microbial communities from Lake Fryxell liftoff mats and glacier meltwater in Antarctica - MAT-05 (SPAdes) (version 2) | ecosystem: Environmental > Aquatic > Freshwater > Ice > Liftoff... | reverse complement strand
ATTTCAAAATTCTGCCATGTTTGATTCAAAACACTTTGAACAGCGTCATCCAAGTATTGGCCGTGGTTATAGCATGGGATAACAATACTGACAAAAGGTTGATCGTCCGTCCATGGGGTTACCTGATGTATATTTAGGGCAACACCTTGTTTCAACAATCTCCTTGCACGAGTAAGGAACAAGGCCGCCTGAGTATTAAACATACTGCTTAAGAATCAATTTTATTGCGGTTCAAATAAAGGTCGACTGCCTCGACTGGAGTTCCAACAAAGCGTAATTGTCCGTGGTCAAGCCAGGCAGCCCGGTCACAGGTTCTTTCAATTTCGCCCATGGCGTGAGAGACATATAAAGTGGTGGCGCCACTTTTCTGGAATTCACGTATTCGATCCAGGCTTTTAACCTGAAAGGCAGAGTCACCAACTGATAAGGCTTCATCCACAATCAAGACATCCGGCATCTGGTCTGTGGCTACTGCGAAGCCCAGCCGGGCAACCATACCTGAAGAATAGGTACGCATGGGGGCGTCAATAAAACTTTCAAGTTCGGCAAACTCTACAATAGAGTGAAATCGTTCGCGCATGTGGGTTTCAGAGTATCCGAGCATGGTTCCATTTAGGAACACATTCTCGCGGCCTGAAAGTTCCATGTGAAAACCTGCTCCCATGGCCAGCAAGGGAGCGACACGACCTTTTACCCAAACACGCCCGCCCACCGGGCGCAAAACGCGTGCCATTAATTTAAGTAATGTGCTTTTCCCCGCGCCATTGGAACCGATCAAGCCAAATATCTCGCCGCGCTTAATTTCCAAATTTATATCTTTTAATGCCCAGAATTCATCGTTATGAATTCTGCGCTGTAGAAAACGGATCGCATATTCTTTAAAGGTAGGAACATGTTCACGCGGCACAAAATACCGAACCGATGCATTTTCAACACCAATAACAATATTTGGGTCCTGGTCAGAGCTAAGAGCGATAGGCGATTTCATCAGTCATCCTTGAAAAAATAATCCAGCCGAGCACAAGTGTAAAAACAGAGATCAGGGTACAGATGCCCAGTAACTGGGGATAGAGCGGCTGTCCGTAAAAAATAGGTTCGCGAAAGAGTTTAATCATATGATACATTGGATTAAACTTGAAGAAAGCTCTCAGCCAGTCTGGGACAATATCTTCCGGGTAAATGATTGGGGTTAAATACATCCACGCGAATAAGAATATGTTAAACATTTCAACGATATCCGGGAAGCGTACCCCAATACTGGCGATAATAAGCGCAAGCCCCAAGGTGAACATGGAGATCAGAATAATTGGGATGACCACCCAGAAAAAATTCAGAGTCAGCGGTTTACCAACAGCTAAACAGACCACTATATAAGGGATCATGGAAAGCAGGAGATTGACAATACCCGTACCCACAGCAGAAATGGCATATACCGATCGCGGAAAATATATTCTCCTAAACAAATCGCCGCCCCAGACCATGCTATTAATGCCTGAAACTATGCTCTGTGAAAAAAAGTTCCAAACCAGCAAACCGCTTAAAATATATGCAGCATACCCATCAACAGCCGAGAAAACCTGCGAAAAGACAACCGTCAGGATCAACATCATACCGAGCGGATTAAGCATGGTCCAGGCCACACCTAAAAACGAGCGCTTATAGCGGGCGGTCACATCCCTGCGGATAAGGTGCATAATTAAGTCTTTATAGCGCAAGGTTTGAACAAATTCTTCCCAAGCTACGTTATTTTGCTTGGCTGAATCGTAAAAAGGAACAACGGTTTCTTTGGTCATATTATTTTTTTCCATTTTTTGTCATTTCGAGTGATTTTAGCATCGTTTTTATGTTCCAACGTTATTTTTGAATACCACGATAATTTACTTTCACTTAGCCGGCTTGCGAGCCAGGATAAACAAGTCGTCGCCGCGGTGATTGACGGGATGCCCGCCTGCAAGCAACAATGTGAATTGCGAAGTATAGTCGGTGTTGGTCGCTGTCGTCAGGCAATGTATGATATCCTTTTTGTATACTTCAAAACCAATGTTTTGAAGTTGATATATAACATTATTAAGTGTATATTCCCGTACATGCAGGGGATAGAACCAGGGCGGTTGCGCTTGTAACGCCAGATCCAAATGCACGATGGAGGCAGCGTTCGGGGTGGTGATCAATAAAAAGCCGCCTGGCTTCAGCACACGCAGACTTTCACGCAATGCAGCGCGAAACCCTAATTGGTAAAAACCTTCATTTAGTTCACCGGGCTGGTCAGATAAATGCTCGACAACCTCGGTTGCCACGATCACATCGGCAAGTTCATTCTGTAACGGCCATGGAAACCGCAGGTCAAAATCGGTATTCTGCCATTGAACATGCGGCAGGTCTGCCCGCCATAAATCTGTTGCCACACTGTCTCCGCCCAATTCAAGCACGTGAATTTCTGGTTTATTTGGAGGAAGAATCTCTGAGAGCCATGTAGATGTGATGATCATACGCGGAATGTGGGTCTGCCAGTTTTCACTCCATTCCTGATCAATATTTCTTTGAAGGCAGAACTCAGAAACGAGGCGCTGATAGCGTTCCCTATCTGAATATGGGATATTTCGGACAGCAGCATAAAGTTCTTGATTACGCAGTTTTGCTTCTGTATACCATGCCTGTTTTGCCAGCCATGTTAAACTCCGCGCGGCAGGCTGCAAAGCAGATCGAAACAAAGATACAAATAATTCTCTCATGCTGAATCTAGATTTCATTCTTCATCCATTTAAGTAATTGACCGACGCGGGCCTGCCAGTTGTTTTCAGTGATGAATGCATCCATATCATTCAAGGGCATCTTTGCATCCCGCGCCTCACCCACCAGACGGATAAATTCTTCGTTACTATTCGAACGGAGAAGCCCTGGAATGCCTTGTAAGGGTTTTAAATCTGGCACAACTACTGGCTTGCGCATGGCGAGATACTCATACAGTTTCAGCGGACTGGTGGCCTGAGTAATGCTGTTCACTTTCCAGGGGATGATTGCCACCTCGGAGTGTGCCAGATAGGAGGGTAAATCGGTCTGCGCTTTTAGTCCCAGAAAATATAAATTGGGGGGCGGCGCAATGCATTGCCCGCGATAATCTCCAACGGCGACAATTGCGGCTTGTGGATAAGCGCTGGCGGTGGCGGTCAATAGATCCCAATCAAACCAGTCGCCCCATAAAGCGCCGATATAGATGGCGCTCCAACTTGCACGCGGAAGGTCTGCTGGGCGTTTATATTGCCGATGTGGGTTGAAGAGGCGGCCATTGACAGCATTCGGCATCATGCCAACGGGACGGCTGCTTGCCTTTTCCATTTTTTTTTGCAGAATTGGGGCTGTTGCAACAAGGTGATCGCTGATGCGGATGATTTCCTGTTCAACGTTTGGAGTGTACCACGAGCCGCCTAACGAAGAATCCCAATCATCGATCATTTCGTAGGTGATCTTGCCGCCATTATTTTTGATGTTTTGCATGAGAGGCAGGAAATCCTGGGTGGGTAATTCTACAATACACTGCATATCCATGTTGACCAGCAGTTGTTGATATTTGGCCGCAAAGTCAATCCAATAGAACTGGCTCAATTCAGATACGAATAAATTGGGATGAGCAATCTGCACAACAGCCTGCTGATGCTCCCATTTGGGGTACCGATTAATATACACGACCCAATATCCCTGACGTAAAAACTCAAGCGCCAATTGGGTGGTTCTGGCTCCGCCGCCAGTATCGTCAATGGGCGTGCCGCACAATAAGAAGATCAAGCCTTTTGTTTTTGCCAATCTTTTTGCATCAATGGCGGTCTTGCGGCTTGCGCCTTTTAGAAATCCGCTGACTTGAGCAATCCGTAAACCCAGAGTTTCAATCCACTGTAATGATAGGAGTTGGTCTCTCAGTTTTTTACTGATAGTGATCAAGACGGCGATAAAAGTCAGTGTAGCTGTCCAAACCATCCAGTCCTGATTCTTTGGAAAATATATTAATGCAATCACCAGGAGAAGAATGGCAACGATCAATCCTAAGGCACCATAGATCAATCGTTTTGCCACATTTAGATAGAGTGAAGATTGAATGCCTGCTTCACCATTACCAATTGTCCAAGAGTATGCTTTCTTCCATAACTCGCTCAAACTGATCGGAGCCATCCAATCCACCACCGCCGAAGGGACAAATGCCCAGCGGCTGGCGTATCGTTTTAACTCCAAGGCAAAGTAAGTGTCTTCGCCAGTTAATGTCAGCCATTCAGGATAACCGCCTGCCTTTTCCCAGGCACTCTTTGTAAAAGCAACCGAGCGTGAAGAAGGGATGAAGTGCTGCGGCTCCACTTCTGAAAGAATTGGCCAGCCGCGATAGGGAACAACTTTCCCCTGATTATCCACGGCGGTGTACCAGCCGCAAACCACTTCTGTATCGGCATCCAATCGAAACGGGGCGGAAATATTTTCGAGCCAGTCTTTATGCGGACGACAGCCAAAATCTGAGACGGCAATAACCTGATGACTGGCTTTTTCAATCGCAAGATTTCTTCCAACTGCGATATTAATTTTCTTTTCGGAAATCAGCTCAACCAGAATTTGGCTGGCTTGGGTGCGTTCTTTTAGCAATTCCAAGGTTCGATCAGTGGAGCCTGCATCGACAATAATGATCTCGTGCGGCAACAATGTTTGATTAAGAATCGCATCTACCCACTCGACGACATTACTCTCTTCATTGTAAACAGTGGCGATCAGTGAAATCTTCACCTCTGGCTGATTCTGTTGACCCGATAGAATGCGGCGCGGCCAATAGTCACCAAATAAATTTGTATCATCGGTATAGAGAGTGACCTGACTGTTATCTTCCAGAAGATAAGTTTCCTGCAATGCGCGCGGACGTTTGAAAAACTGGATGCGACGCAGCGTATTAATCTGGTCATTGAATTTGAAAAAGAAACCTTTTGCGAATCCCTTGAAGCCTGTCATACGCCAGACTTTGATGCCGCGTGCGAATAAACGCAAAAGCCTTTGCACTCTTCCTTCCCCGGATTGCAGACGCCAATACCATGGAAGTTTACGCGGCGCGGCGCCGATCATCGTCAGTTTCTCTAAAATCAAAGAGGCGCGCGCCTGCCATGAGTTGGCGTTGGCAGCTTCGATCAATGCCGATCGTTTTTTTGCATCAGTTCCATCGGTCAAGGCTTGATCGAGCTGATCGTTCCATTCATCCACTGTAGATGCGATCAAAACAAACTCACCATAACGCGCAGTTTCCTGCATCGGGCTGGCGATGACCGGCTTCCCAGCCGCCATATATTCAAATAATTTAATAGGGGAAGTGGCATTGGTAATTTCATTTACCTGAAAAGGAATGATGCCCGCATTGAAATAAGCCAGATAATCTGGAAGTTCCTGATATGATTTTGGTCCCAGCCAATGAATATTTTTTGTTTCCAAAATCTGGCTTTCCTGAAGACTTTGATCATGATCGATACCGATCAAAACGAATTCCAAATCTTCGCGCCGACGGGCAAGCTCTTGCAACAAATCATAATCAAACCAGCGCGCCATGGCGCCATGATAACCAATGATCGGCTTGCCTTTTTCGACGATGGAGCGCAAATCATCTGGCAAAGTGGAAGGGGTTATCGCTTTGGAAAAATGTTCGATATCCGCGCCATTTTGACACAGGACGCAATCTTCCCGCAAAGTCACAGCCTGATGATATAAATTTTGAGAAGTAGCCAGCACCAAGTCAGCCTTGATCAAATAATCCCCATGATCTCTTTGCATGCGTATTTGCTCACCTTGAAAAACCGAAATTTCATCGAGATAATCGTAGATCACTCTTTGAGATGGAAAATATGCCAACAGCGGAATATTCCAGGTCAACGCATAAATGAAAGCATTCGGCACAACATGAAATGTATCAGACGGCGCCTGACATACGATCAACCCGTTTTCAACTTCATCAAAAACTGGCGGCCAGGAACGGACAGGCTGCAAATAAAAAACCAGCACACCCTGCTTCGCTAGAAAACGCGCCAGTTGCTGCGGCCTTTGAAACATGGATGCTTCCCACGGCAGGCTGGGCGCAAAAATAATAATCTGGCTCGCGCTTGCATGTTGTTTTACGATCTCAAGTATTTGTTGTTCAGCTTCGTTGTAACTCAACACGACCTCCGTCGGATAATTCATTCAAAACTCTATCAACGCGGGCCGCCCACGTATTCTGACGGGCGGTTTCGATCAAGCGTTTAATATACGCTTCAGATTTCGCAGCCGTGAGCGCCTTTTGAATCTGAGCACGAAATTCAAGCGCATCATGTGCAATAAATACGGCGTCATATTTTTCACACTCAGGCAGAGCGGTTGAAACCACGGGTTTCTGACAGGCAAAATATTCAAACAATTTTACAGGGGAAGTTGCCAGTGTGATCTGATTAACTCGAAAGGGAATGAGCGCCGCATCAAAACGCCACACATATTGAAACAATGATTGATACGGCTTATGTCTCAGCCAGGTTATATTTTTACATTCCAACAAACGCGTCTGTTTCAGGCTGTCATCATAATCAATGCCGATCAACACAAATTCCAACTCGGGGCAGAGTTCGCAAACTTTGGTCAACAACTCATAATCAAACCACTCTGCCAGCGCGCCAGTATATCCGATAATCGGTTTCTGTTTGTTAAGGATGACCTGCAAATCTTCAGGAGCCGCATCGCCCGCATCGGGCCTATTTTTTTCGACCCAGTCAAAATCTACTGCGTTGGGTAGAAAAATTGTGTCAGCACGCAGCGCCTGATCTTCCAATAAAAGTTTACTGCTGCTCGCCAGCGCCAAATGCGCATGTCTTAATAATTCATCATGCTCCTGCGCCTGCCCTGATGAAACCAAAATATCATCGCAATGATCATAGATCACAACTGGATTCTTCAGCCAGGCGATCTTCGGCGCGAGCCAGGTTGAGTTTACATAAAAGATCGGGCTGTCTACCTTGCTAAAAATTTCCAATGGCGCGGGGGTAACGAACAGCATCGACTCCACTTCTTGAAATCCAACAAATGCATCGGAGCGCAGATTATCAGTATGATAAAAAACCAAATAATTTCGGCGGGCAAACTCGCGCGCCATTTGTTGATAGCGCTGAAACATATACGTCCAGTCTACTGTGGGCGAGAAGATGACAACGCCTGCGCTGTTTGGATGCAGGGTAATAACTTCGTCTAACGCGCGAGCAGTTTCCAGGTCCAGCAGGATTCGTTCTTTTGTCCGATGAGTAACTCCAACGCTATAGCCGATCCAGCGGATGATTTGAATCCAGCCAGCGGATAAAGAATCGCTCAGACCTGACTGAAAACTGACCGCTGTTTCGAATGACATTTTCCAACCTTTGAGCATGGGTGTAAAAACCAAACCGACCAGAAGGATTCCGATACTCAACACGGGTTGAAAAAATAATAACGCCGCGCCGATAAGGAGTAACAAAACAAACACGGCCATGAAACCGAGCTGCTTCCAAATGACAGGCGCGAATAAACCCAGCCCGCCTTCACCACGCGCAGATTGAAAAGCTTGCACCAAAATATTTTTGCGTGTGCCTATATAATCAGCGATGGCTGTTTCCACAATCAAGTGGCTTTGACTTGTATTTTGCAAACGCAGATTAAAAACCTTTTGAGCTTTATCTGCATTTGCGTCACTCGGAAAACCGCCCGCCCGCGCCCAGGTTTGCTTGCAAAGCAGCATAAGCGCATTGGGCAAATGTTCAAGATTGGAAGCATGATGAGCCAACGCGTGCCATCTTCCATGAGTAGAAAATTTTATTTTTCCTACCGCGTATCCCGCATCGGGGTTTGCGCTCATGGCTTCTGTCATCTTCTGCAACCAATTTTCGCGCGGCATGATATTCGACGCAGCAATGACCAGCCATGCGTTTTTTGCAGATTGAATGGCGCTGTTTAGTTTTTCTCCAGTTTGAGAAAGACCTTCATCCTGAGCATCAATTAGAATCAATTCATCTGCACTTTGATCTAATTGCGCTTTGAAAAAATCTATTATTTGTTGTCTATCTTCTGCCGCGCCCTGCTGATATAAGATGACAGTCAACGCGGAACGCGCAGCCTCTTGCAAATTAAGCGCGTTTACAACGATAGCCTCAGAGCGTTCTTCAAGCTGATAAACACTCCAGAAATGACGGTAATACGCGAGCAGTTTATTGATCAGGGGCATGGATTGAATATATTTCATGATGATTAGTTTACAACCACATTTATTTTCAATGCGATTCCATTTTGGATTTGATCAGATTCTACCCACACATCATAAGGTGTCCATTCGTTGTGAGTGAAAACTCCATCATTCGGCTGTGAAACAAAATCATACTTTTCAATATATTCTTTTGTGCTATTCATAATGAACAGCAATACAAAGACACTCAACACGCCGAGAAAAATCGAGCGCAGGGTAAGTTTCCAGTTTTCCTGTTTGAGCATCCCATCCCATACAATGGCGATCACTAAAAGCTCCAGCGCCACGACCACCAAAAAATATCTGGGCTGTGAAACGATGACTGCGTGCAGCCCTATTTTGAATGCTATCGTCAAAAGGATGGGAGAGATCCAGATCAATAATTGCCTGCGGAAAAAGGAGAAAAACACTGCCGATAAAAATAATCCGTGAATGAGTAACGGAACAAATTGCAGCACAGGCGCAAGGCTTTCATACAGGGCTTTGGCGCTCTTTCGGTAGCGGTGCGGCAGCGTCCCTTCGGCAGTCAGACTCCATGGCGCAAGTTCTTTATCAATGTAGAAAAGGTTATATAAACTTGAGCCAGCCATTCGAATGAGATGAAACCCCGGGCGGCGGATAAATTGCGGCCAGACCAAGTCTGATGCCTGCTGCTCGAAATCTTCATCATCAAGAATCTGCGGGTAATTTGCCTGCAAATAAGGTATGGGACTGATCCAGCCGAGGCCTGCGCCGGGGATATAGGCTCCCAGAATAGATACACCAAGATGATTGGTGGAAAGTGCATAGCGGCCTGTTGCCAGTCCGCGTTGAATGATGAGCACGCCAAATAAAGTTCCTAGCAAGAGCGACCCGGCCGCAATGTTTCGAATCCATTTTTCTCGCTGGGTGCCCAAGACTGTCACTGCTAGCAACGGGATTAAAGCGATCAACATTTCCTGACGAATGGCAACTGCAAAAAAATAAAAAAGAGCTGCCCAGATCGGGGATCCGCCTTTTTGCCTTACAAGCACACGTACAGCCAAAGCCGCGAGTCCGACGGTTGGGAAGATGATCCAATTATCCTGAGCGAGAATGCCAGAGAAAAGAATCTGCCCAGGCCACAGAGCCAGTAAAAGTCCGCAGAAGATGCGGGTTCTTTGGGAAAAAATATCCTTCCAAATCAAAAAAGGCAGAGTAGCAGATAGTCCAGAAATCCCAGCAGTTGCCCAACGCGCCACATCTTCGGATGGATAAGGGACAACCCTGAATAAAATGGACAGAATGAAGGGCAGACCAGCAGAAAAATATTGCCAGTAACTATTTCCTTTTGCCAGAACATCCTTTTCAAAAGATAAGGCCAGATCGAAGATATTATAAAAATCTGAAGTGGGACGGCTGGGATAGGCATGTACGAAAATCAGGCGGGATAAAACCCCTGCTATCAATATTAAAAAAAAGGCCGCGATCTCGAACCCAATATCTTTTGTTTTTTTAAAATTGGCAATCCAGTCAAGGGTATCGACTTGCAGGGATTTAATACGGTGAAAAAATTCAAGCATGTTGAAATATTATCCTTGGTTAAGCAGGTTTTCTCGCCACAATGAACAGATCATCTCCACGGCCATTTGTAGCAAAATCATTTTCCAGTAAGAGCTGAAAAATACGGGAAAAATCCAAGTATGCCGTCACCGACATGCAATGTACATCCTGATTGCGCACAATTTCAAATCCAACTTCCTTGATTTGCTGAACCACTTCGCTCATTGTGTATTCACGAACATGTTTAGTAAAGAACCATGGTGGCTCCCCCTGTAAAGTCAGTTTAATATGCAGGACCGATGCAGCATTCGGAGTGGTGAGAAAGAGATAACCGCCCGGCTTAAGAGCCTGGTAGCTCTCTTGTAGCAAAGCAATAAATCCAAGCTTGTAAAATCCTTCATTGAATATTTCGTTGGCTGGGTCAGAAAGATGCTCTACCAGTTCAGTGCAAACGATCAGGTCAGTTGCCCCGGCTTCTGTTTTCCATGGATAACGCAGATCCCAGTTGGTATTACTCCATCGAGCGTTTTGAAATATCAGCCGCCAATAATCGCTTGTAACGCTTTCCACACCAAGGTCGAGGGCTTTTGCTTTTTCTGGAAGGAGCTGCAAAATTTCATCAATCCACTTTCCAGTCAACAGCATTCGATACACATGGGTTTCCCATAAATCTTGAGTATTCTTATCGTACCCACGCGCTGCACATAGCTCGCGCATTTTTTGGATGGTTTTTTCAACCTCAAGTTTTTCCAATTGAGTTACATTTGCAAATAACGCGCGATTCATTTCCTGCGCGTCCCTTGCATAGATCAGTTTATTCCTTAGCCAATTCACAACGCGTTGCCCAAGCCATAATACCTTGCGAAGAAGACGGGGGAATTTAATTTGTTGCATGTTTACCTTTGGATTAATGGGATGAATTTTATTTTATTGTAAGATTGTTTTACTTTTTGCAATGAGCCTCGGCACGAAAGGGTCATTGTTTGGGTTTGAGTCTCGAAAACCACCTGTCTTCAAAACTGCACTTCAAGCGAAATCTAAGGGGAATAAGAGCCAGTCACTTTACGATATATGCTTCGAATGCGTTCGAGAGTTTTCCAGCCGCGGCTGTTTTCCATTTCGTGCAGGCGCATATTCAACATTTTATTTTCAAGCGAAAGTGTATCGATTTCGGCGCGGGCAGAACGCAGGTCTGTTTTTATTTCCAGCGTTTCATTATCCATGGCTTGCATTTGGTTGAGCCGCGCAAACATAAACTCAAGTACTTTCTCGTTATCAGGTATGCGTACTGGGATGTTTAATAATTGAACGGCGATTTCTGCATTCTTTTCAGCCAGCAGGCGTTTTGAAGGAAGTATGGATTGAATATGCGTTTTTGTGGATTCTCGTTCCTGCCAGGCACGCTCCAAATATTTTTCAAATTGATCGTGGTCATTCAGTGATAACACAAAATTTCCCAAGCCGTTTTCGTCCATCAACGATTGCACTTTGGGATCATAGGATACTGCCATCATGGGCGTGGCTGCATTAAAGGCCAGAATGGCTGCGTGCAGACGCATGGCAACCACCAGATCGCATTGTTGGTACAGCGCCTGCATCTCAGCCGCCGAAAGCACTTTGTCAACCAGAAAAATATTTTGGGAATCAGGAATTTTTTTAGCAAACCATTGGTTCAACGCCAGATCATCGGTAAAATCGGATTCGTTGTTAATTTGAAATGGGGTCAAGATGACTTGGGCATTATAGGTTCGGATGAATATATGCAACTGGGCGGCTAGGGAAGATGTCCATTCTGCCATGGAAATCTCACGTTCCCAATATCGAAGCGAAACCGCAATCAGCGGCCTGCCTGCTGCTCGAGGGAATGTACTAAGTATTTCAGCAGCTTTTTTATGATCATCCTGCATGGGTTGCAGGGAAAAGACCGGGTCGGCAGTCAGAATCAGATTAGCAGAATCTACATCCCCATTAATTTCCTTCATCAACTCAATGGAAGTTTGGTCGCGCAGAGTGGCCGTTGTGGACAGGGAAAATATTTCCTTCGTCTGTTGGCGGGCTTCTGTAGAATAAAGCGGACCAACACCTACTGCATATAACATACAAGGTTTCCCAAAAAAATGAGCCAGTTTGGATAAAGTACCGTAGGTGGTGATTCCGCCGTGTACTTTTCGAAAATAGGTTAAAGGGTCAACGCCCCAGTAATCCTGAAAAAGTCCGCCGCCGCCAACTAGAACAAGGTCGGCACGTTGTACACTTTTAGCGAGTTCGGCAATTTCGTGCCAGTCGACACTTTCCACTTGAAATTTTTCGCGCGTGGATTGCGGGTCAAATGAAGCCACGGTAAATTGTAAATGAGCGTCTTGTTTTCTTAAGGAGGCAATGATCGAGATCAGCAGGGCGTCATCTCCAAGATTATTTCCGCCATAATAACCGCCGATCAAAATATGTTTGCCTGCTAATTCCCGTTGATTGTTCATATTGGCATTGTATCACGGCGCTATGGCATGGAGTGCTGAAGCAAAACAGGGCGGTGAATTGATACAGAGCGGGTTAAATGCGGCAAATATTAATCAGGTATACTGCCAGTACCTATAGTTGAAAATTTCCAGTATCAACTTCTATTTTTGAATATACTTTTAACCCCAAATACACATACCATAAAGGGCTGAAAATGCGAAAAATTTATTTTCTCTTCCCGGGAATGAAAATCAATGCCGGCGGACATCTGGCTCAAGTAAAGCTCTTTGAAATCGTCAAACTGATCTGTCCATCTGAAGCCGTGACCTATGAAACGCGGGAAGACGGTGTGTTATTTTTAGATACCGTACTGGAACAGGAAGTCGGCCAGGATTCAATCTTTATCATTCACTGGGGGCCGCATATTACAGAGCTACTCCAGCTTCTGGCGGGCAAAAATATTGTTTATGTATCTTATACTACAGGGTATGGGTTTAGACTCCCGCCAGATGTGCCCATTATTGCGGGCAGCAAACATACGCAGGCGTATTGGGGGAGATACTCACCTAATTCACTGCTTTATTACCTGCCATGCACAATATCTGACAACTTCAAAAACCATCATAAGAATCGTGATATCGAGATTCTTGTTCAAAAACGAAAATCATCACGTTATCTGCTGGACGAATTGGTTCCACAACTTCAAGCGCATGCCTCTGTTACAGTTTTGGATTCCTGGGTGGACGATTTTGCAGAAATCTTGAACCGCAGCAAAATCTATTTATACGACTCTTCAGAATATTGGGGGCAATTGAGCATAAGTGAAGGGTTTGGCTTGCCGCCGCTCGAGGCGCTGGCCTGCGGCAATACTGTTTTTTCAAGCGTTAACGATGCGCTCTCAGATTATCTTGACCCTGGCTTTAATTGCCAAAAACTACGGGTATATTCCACAAAGTATGATGTGGACAGGATATTGAAGGCCGTAAAAGAATGGCAGGACATCACACCGTGGATAGACCCGGCACAGGAATATCGACACGAAAAAATCAGGCAACGACTTGAAATCATTCTCGCAGGCATTAATGAATTCTTTAATCACAAGGGGCTTTATCCATCCACAATTGAAGAGTTGGGAATACTGCCCAGTGTAGTTAGCATCCAAACTCTTCAAGCGCGCATTCAACAAATGGAAAACAGCCAGGGATGGCTATTGCTGGAATGGTTCCGCGCGCGATATGAAAAATTCCTGCGTATCGTGAAATCTTCCAAATAAAGATAAGCGCCAAAACACATCATCCGTCCAACCTTATGAATAATTCGCATCCTCCGCCTGATCGTTTCCATCAATCAGACTGAAGTGCTTCACCACGATATATCCGCAGAACCGTGGAGCGGTTGGATCGAGATACCTGTCGGTTCTCTCACTCCTGAAAGGCCGTTGTCTTTCAGGAGTGAGATGCGGGCTATTGATCCTGATTATGGCTGGCATTGGGGAGAGGCATCTCTCACTCAATTTCGAATCGAGGCAGGGAATTAATTTCAAACTCTAAAAAACTCATCGCTTATTTTTCCTTCCTATCAACCTGTTCACAATACGGTACCACTTTTACCAGAGCTGAAGAATAGCTAGCGTTCTTATGAATTAGCTACTCTTGCCTACCTTGCAGATACTTAAGAAAACTGTAAGCCATTCCTTAGGTTTCAAATTAAGCTCAACAGGTAAAATCACGCTACGTTTTAGTAGACATATTTTAATGCACTTGTTTAAAAAAATAAATGGAGAAAATAATAATGACTAGATTATTTCGTAAACCCTTTGTAGCGACTCTCGCCATACTGTTGGTATTGATGGGGCTATCCACCCCGACACAGGTTCGCGCTGGTGCTACTACTACGGTAACAAACGTTGCCTCAACCACAGCAAATGGGTCGTATAAGACAGGCGACAGTATTCAGATTACTATTAAATTTAATGCAATAGTAACTGTTGACATAACTGGAGGAACTCCTACTCTTTGTTTGGAGACAGGAGCAACGGATCATTGTGCTGATTATTCAAGTGGAAGCGGTACGGACACTCTAATTTTCAATTACACTGTTCAAGCTGACGACACCTCTGCAGACCTTGATTATGTCACCACTGGTTCGCTTACATTAAATGGCGGAACGATCCAGGATTTGACACCCGTCGACGCCACCTTAACCTTGCCCACACCAGGTGCGTCTGGCTCTCTTGGATTCAATTCCGCTATCGTAATTGACACGGAAAAACCCGTGGTGAGCGCCTTTACAGTTACCAGTCCATCTACGAGTTTGAACATACCCATCACAGGCTTTTCCGCTTCGGATAATACAAGTGTGACTGGTTATAAAATAACTGAATCATCCACGGCACCTTTAGCTGGCGATAGCGGCTGGTCTGGCACGGCTCCCACAACCTATACAGTGGCGGGCAGCGGTTCGTATACACTCTATCCGTGGGCGAAGGATGCAGCGGGGAATATCTCGCTAATTTTTGGCACCCCGCGCACAGTTACGGTGGATGCGAGCAAGCCTGTGGTCAATACGTTCACAGTCACCAGTCCTTCATCAAGTTTGAACATACCCGTCACAGCCTTCTCCGCTTCGGATAATACAAGTGTGACTGGTTATAAAATAACTGAATCATCCACGGCACCTTTAGCTGGTGATAGCGGCTGGGCTGGCACGGCTCCCACAACCTATACAGTGGCGGGTAGCGGTTCGTATACACTCTATCCGTGGGCGAAGGATGCAGCGGGGAATATCTCGCTAGTTTTTGGCACCCCGCGCACAGTCACGGTGGATGCGAGCAAGCCTGTGGTCAATACGTTCACAGTCACCAGTCCTTCTGTGAGTTTATATATCCCAATTACAGCCTTCACCGCCTCTGATAATACAGGCGTAACGGGGTTCCTGATTACCCAATCTGCCACAGTGCCCTCGGCTGGAGATAGCGGTTGGTCTGGCACGGCACCCACTACTTATTTAGTACCCAGCGACGGCTTCTATACACTGTATCCGTGGGCGAAGGACGCGGCGGGGAATGTCTCTGCCTTACGCACGTCGCAGACAGTGACAGTAGATTCTCTAAAGGTTTTATTCGGTTCATACTCAAGCCTGGACCTGCAAAGCAGTATTAGTGAAATTGTCGCCACTGATAATTGGTTGACGAGCAATGGCGCCAGTGGCGTCACTTTTGCCGGCGACTTTATGAGCCTTACGTTTAACCCCGCCTGGAATGTCCATACTGAATTAGACGCGGCTTGGGATGCTGGATTTATGCCCTTTGTCAATCTGATGCCCAGTGAAACATGGGAGACATCGCAAGGCTATTACGACTCGAATTGCGATACGGCGGCTGATATTGCGGCCGGTTTATGCGATGCCAAAATATCAACGTGGGCTGGTCATTTTAAGACTTGGGCTGGCTCCACCAAACAAGCCTACATTGCCCCAATGCCAGAAATGAATGGCGGTTGGACTGTGTACGCCTCCGATGGTGCTACCTACATTACTGCCTTTAGGCGTATTCGTTCTCTGTTCGTAAGCGCAGGCGTACCAGCCAGCGCTGTACGTTGGGTCTTTGCTCCCAATGGCTGGAATGACCCTACTACTGCATGGAGACAATTTGAAAATTTTTATCCCGGAGATGCCTACGTCGATATCGTTTCTTTCAGCGCTTATAACTACGGCGGCTGTCCTATAGCATACGCAGCCTGGGATACATTTGACACCGCCATGAAACCATATCTGGACCGAATGAGAATCATGGCTCCTACCAAACCAATCTTTATTTCTCAAACGGGTGTCATTGGAGTACCCGTTGACGGGAGTGATGCAAGCCAAACCAAGAGTATCTGGGTGGAAGATACATTTAGTAAACTGGCTGATTACCCCGCTGTGCGCGCCATTCTGTATTTCAATAAGATTAACACCCCTGAAACTGTAGGAACTTGTGGCAGCCCTGATTATCGTATTTTTTATGGCGGGAACAGTGGTGAAGCTGGTTTCTTGAATATCATGAAAGACTCCCGTTTCGAAAAGTTGAATCTTAACAGTACCAAATGGGACGATGTCACCACGGTTATTTTTGCAGGCCCGCCCCCTCCAGCGCCCATCTTCGTAGATGTTCCCTTCTCGTACTGGGCAAATGGATATATTGAACGCTTGTACGGTGCAGCCATTACTGGCGGATGCATAACGACGCCATTAAGTTACTGCCCTGATAGCACGGTCACCCGTGCTCAAATGGCAATCTTCCTGGAAAAAGGTAAGCATTATCCCGCTTCGTACTCACCTCCTGCTGCTTTGGGCACTGTCTTTACTGACGTATCCTCCAGTTACTGGGCTGCCGCATGGATTGAGAAACTGGCGCAAGACGGCATCACTGGCGGCTGCGGCAATAGTAATTACTGCCCTGATAATATAGTGACTCGCGCTCAAATGGCTGTGTTCCTTTTGAAAGCCAAGCACGGTTCAGCCTACACCCCGCCCGCCCCTGTCGGTACCTTTAGCGATGTCCCCACCAATTATTGGGCTGCCGCGTGGATCGAACAACTGGCAATTGAAGGCATTACCGGCGGTTGTGGCGTAGGAGTTTACTGCCCCGATAACCAAGTGACCCGTGCTCAAATGGCGGTATTCCTTGTCAAGACATTTGGTTTGCCATAGTTTTATAGCCTGACAAAAATAAAAAAAAGAAAAAGCACATCCGATATGGATGTGCTTTTTCTTTTGGCGGGGAGGGCGGGATTCGAACCCGCGACTGGTTTTACCCAGCACTCACTTAGCAGGCGAGCCCATTCAGCCACTCTGGCACCTCCCCATTTTTTTTGTAGTAGCGACTTCTTACATTCGGCTAGTCGCACAAGGACAGTTGCTAAAGCTGTCACTACGGATAAATTAGCCTGGCGGAGGGGGTGGGATTCGAACCCACGTTGGTGTGACCCAAACATGTTTTCAAGACATGCGCCTTCAGCCGCTCGGCCACCCCTCCAGGCGAAAGCGATTTTACCATATATAATCAATCACCATGCAGAAACGAACAGACTATGACGTGATCATCATCGGCGCAGGAGTTGCCGGGCTCACTGCCGCGCTGCATCTCGCCGAACGCGGATTAAAACCGCTGATCCTCGAAGCAAATGAACGAGTCGGCGGCAGGCTTTCAGGCAATGAAGAAATCAAAATCAAAGATCGAACATTTCCATCAGAGCATGGCGTGCATGGCATCTGGTCCTCGTATGTAAATCTCAGGCACATGCTAAAACGGCATGATGTCGTTTCGCAATACGTCCCCGCTCTCGACGAACAATGGATCTATCGGGTGGGCAATTCAGTGCGCCGCGTGCCAATTGGCAAAACGATTCGCAACAGTATGATTCCCGCGCCATTTCATTACATTCAACTTTTTCTCTCTTCACGCTTTTGGGGCATGTTAACCCTGCGTGACCTTTTGTCTATTTTCAATGTCTGGTCTGTCCTGGTCATGGCGATGGGCATTGATCCATTCGTCGAAGACCAGCCGCTCGCCGGGCTGACCTTCGGCAAAACGCTCAAAGGCTGGGGGCCGGCATTCCGTTCACTATTTTTTGGTCTCACGCGCAACGGTCTCGCCACCGACCCCGATGAAGTTCCGCTGGCGGGCTTCCTCGCCTTCCTGCGCTTCTACACGCTCATGCGCCGCGATGCCTGGGCCTTTGAGTATCTTCCCAACGGCGGCGGCGAGGTCTGCGAAAAACTGGCAGCGAAGATTATGGAACTCGGAGGCGAGATCAGATTCAAGTCGAGAGTGATGCGGGTGGAAAAGGATGGGGACTGGATCACACATTATGAGCAGGATGGACTCACAGACGCTGATCATGCCCCATTTATCATCCTCGCATCTGACTCACCCGCAGCTGATTCTATAATCAAAAACAGTTTTCCCGCTGAGATATTTTTCTTCCCGCACGGACTCGGCCACGCGGTGATTCGTTTGTGGTTTGACACACAACCTCGGCGCGGCCCAGAGTCTGGCATGTTCAGCGGTGACTTCATCATGCATAACTTTTTCTGGCTTGAAAAAATTTACACACCTTATAAAAAATGGAATGAAGAAACAGGCGGCGCTTGTATTGAAGTGCATGTCTATGGCCCGCGTGATGTGCTGGCGCAGCCCGATGCGATTTTGATCACGAATGTCATTACAGATTTTTATCGCGCATTCCCTGAATTAAAGGGACATTTGATCACACCCTATTTACAGCGCAACGCGGCCACGCACACCCTGCCGGAGATCGGTGCGCGCGGCACACATCTTGGAATTGAAACACCCTGGGAAAATTTATTTTGCGCAGGCGATTGGGTGCGTCACGAAACGCCCGCTTTCTTTTTGGAGCGCGCCTGCATCACAGGCTTGGAAGCTGCCAATCGTGTGCTCATTGCTCGTAATATGGAAGCATGGGACATAAAATCATCGCCGCCGCCAGAACCAATGGCCGCGTGGATTGAGTCTTTGATGATGAAGGGCAGAAAGAATAGAAGAGCAAGGATGAAGGATAAAGGATGAAAGATGAAAAAAAGCAGAAGGCGGCTGAATGCTGATGCCGTCTTCTGCTTTTTACTTATTACTTTTTACTCATCCCCTAAATCACGCCCAACTTCTTCCCAACATTCTTAAACGCTTCCAAACCTTTATCTAAATCATCTTTGCTATGTGCGGCGGAGATCATCACTCTAATTCTTGCCTTGCCTTGCGGCACGGTTGGGAAGCCGAGCGCCATGGCGAATACACCTGAGTCAAATAACTCGCGGCTGAATTGCTGTGCGAGCGGAGATTCACCGAGCATGACGGGCGTAATGGGAGTTTCTGTCACACCTGTATTAAATCCGAGCGTCTTCATTTCGGCTTTGAAGTATTTCGCGTTCTCCCAAAGTTTATCCACCAATTGAGTTGAGTCTTCAAGTAAATCCACGGCCGCGAGACAGGCCGCCGCATCTGGCACAGTCACCGCAGACGAAAACAGGAACGGGCGTCCGCGCTGACGCAGCCAGTCAATGATGACCTGTTTGCCCGCCACGATTCCGCCCACCACGCCAAACGCCTTCGACATCGTGCCTACTTCCACGTCCACTTTGCCATGCAAGCCAAAGTGATCGACGATGCCGCGTCCGCCTTTGCCGAGTACACCTTCGCCGTGCGCGTCATCGACCATTAAAAGAATATCGTACTTCTTCGCCACTTCATAAATATCAGGCAGCGGCGCGATGTCGCCGTCCATGCTAAAGACACCGTCGGTCACGATCAATGCGCGGCGATACTGACTCAAGTTTGCTTGAATCTGTTCTTCCAATGATTTCACATCATTATGTTCGTAGGGAATAATTTTCGCGCCCGATAAACGCGCGCCATCAATGATCGAAGCGTGATTTAATCGATCAGAAAAAATCACATCTTCCTTCCCAACCAAGACAGGAATCACCGCTAAATTTGCAGTGAAGCCTGATTGAAATGTGATCGCGGCTTCGACACCTTTAAATTGAGCGAGACGTTTTTCAAGCTCAATATGCAAAGACATGGTGCCTGCAATCGAACGTACTGCGCCAGGCCCCACGCCCATTTCATCTGTCGCTTTTTTTGCGGCCGCCACCAGCGCGGGATGATTCGCCAATCCCAAATAATTGTTCGAGCAAAAATTCAAAACCTTTTTTCCGTCCACAATCAGCCATGCACCTTGCGGCGAGCCAATCGTGCGGATGTTGTTGTACAGTCCCTGCGATTTCAAGTTGTCGATCTCTTGTTGGATCCAATCAGTTTTTGACATTGTCATCTCCTTGTTGTGATTCAATTTCTGCCAGCAACCCTAACTCGGCCAAAGCGGCAGTCACTTTTTGGACGGCTCCGCTTTTGACCACTACTGCCGTTGGACTTAACATCTCGCCTAAAAATTTCCCCGCCTTTGATTTACGTATCTCTTCCATAATCTCAGGCCTGTTGACTCTTAGCACAAGCAGACTCTCCACCCGAGCCTCGGTGCCGTGCGCCTCCCATTGCTTGAGCGCCTTCACCAGCGCAGGCGGGACAGTTCCATTTGTATATTTCACCAGCAGAGATAATAACTGCTCGGCTTTAAGTCCCTGCTCTTTGGCATGCGTCAACGATTGCGCGGTGACTTGATATTTAAATTCGTCTGAATATTCTTCGCCCCATTCACAGAAACGTGAAATTTGATAACGAACCGCACGCGAGAACAATCGGGGAACGACAATTTTTCCGTTGGATGAAACATTAATTTTTCCATCAAAGGTCGCAGGTCGAAGGTCTGACTTTTGACTTTCGACTTTTGACTCGACAACCCGAAACGCCGTTGCCTCCTTTCCCTCCTCGGGAGCAGCCAGATCCACCATGCCCAGCCAATGTAAAGTTTGGATGAAATATTTGATGAGCGCGCCATCTACTTGATCCCAGTATGCAAATCCGCGCAGAAACTGCCCATCCGATTCGCGTTTGATGAACCACGAGTCGTAGTCACCTGCGGGGCGTTGATAATCGGGGAATTTTTCCTTGATGGTGCGGATGAAGGCGGGGATGCTCCACCATTTATTTTGCGGGATGGAGTTAACCAAATCCAATAGAAACTCGCGTGTAACCTGTGGTTGATTTTTCCACTCCCCTTCGCAAATGATGTTTGGCATCAGCCGCAATTCGTCAAAGGTTTGTGAAGATTGCCAGGCTTCGATCAGCAATTTCAACGCATCGATACGCGAGGCTTCAAGAAAGGCTTTTATTTTTTCGGCCTGGGGCATATCTTTTTTTAATAGTTCTGCTGTTGTTAAAAGTGCTGTAAGTTGTAGGTCGGGTTGCCAACCCGACCTACCTAAGCGCAGGGCGGCGAGGTAGGTTGTTGCATCATCAAGAATATGATCTGATGCAGGAATCTCAAATGCCTTTTCAACTGGAGTGGCAAGGCGGCCCAAAGGCTCTATAATTTTTTGCTGCGTATCTTCCGTGACTTCTTTCAGTTCTTCATCAATGATCTCGAACAGGTCATCAGGAATATAGGCAAATTCCTGTGCGCCTTTGTCTGTGTCAAAGAAGGCCCTGGCGAGCAAGCCGCGATAAAAAAGATTCTCTGCCAGTGAAACTGGTTTAAGATGCGGGCGTTCACGGTCACGTTTGGCTTCGCCCATTTCACGGATCTCACCGAATTTACGGGCGAAGGAAACCCATTCCATTTTGCCGCCTGTTTCAACGAGAGCGATTAAGGCGATGCGTGCATCAGCGGAGAGAATGTCTATTGTCTCGCGCACAGATTCAAAGTCCAGAAGAGATGCGGCGAGTTCTTCGGCGGCAGAATCCGCATCGGTCGAATCGAGTTCAAGTCCCCATAACCCTGCGATAATACGCAGATGTCCCAAATCTTTGTTTTGGAATGAAGCAAGCAGGTTTGGCATTTTTTGATTCTATCATTCCTTGCGCGGACGGCGAAGGAATTTTTAGGCAACTGGTTTATAAAACGCAGCGAATCTTGTTTCAGGTGTTTTATGAATTATCGTATTCCCGAAAAATCAACAAGGGGATAAACATGCTAGTACCTGTTTTACGTTTTCTACATATTGTCGCCGGAGTGATCTGGGCTGGCTCGGCTCTTTTGACGAGCTTTTTTATTGGCCCGGCCATCGGCGCCACAGGCGATGCGGGCAAACAATTCGCTGCGCACCTCATGACAAAAACCTCTTTTTCAAAATTCATGATGATTTCGGGGCTTAGCACTGTATTGGCCGGGACGATATTATACGGAATCAGTTCGAACTGGTTCCGTTCAGGTTGGATGTTTTCAGGCCAGGGTATTGGGTTTGGTATTGGCGCGATTGCCGGTATTTTGGCGCTCATCTTTGGAGCTATGGTCGGAAATGATAATGGCGCATTGGCAATGCTCGGCGCTCAAATACAAGGAAAGCCAACCCCTGAGCAGATGTCGGCTTTGGAAGCGCTCCGCAAGCGGCTGACTTTTGTTGTCCCTGCGAATACGATCTGCATGATTATCGCCGTTGGCATGATGGCTTCGGCGCGTCTTCTAGGATAGGCATTTCGAGTGCATTAAATAAAAACAGCGGCTGCGCTTCATGCAGCCGCTATTTTTATTGAGCAGTGAGAACTATCCTTTTATAACTTTCAAGGCTTGCGGCAATATCTCAAAACTTGCTTTTTTGAGGTCGCTTCCAAAAGTGGTAAATATTTCGCCGTCCGCATGGATGTAAAGCGGGCGGTCTGATGTAATGCTGAAAGTTTTGAATTCGCCCATACGAACCTGCTTGAAGCGCATGTGGGTGCCTTTCATAAACTCAGGCACAAGGCGAAACATGGTGGTGCGCGAAATTTTATTAACGGTGAGGAATTCCATTTTGCCGTCGTCATTTTTTGAGTCAGGGGAGAGTATAAATCCGCCGCCTTCACGCGGGCCATTACACAAGGTAAGCATGATGACATGCTCCTCCCATTTTTCACTTTCTGTGGCGATCTGCATTGCAGCGGGGTTGTGATTCAACAGGATGGTTTGAACGACCGCAGTGAGATACATGAGGAAGCCTTTGACGATGGGCAGCCTATGTGAGCGAATGGTAACCACTGCGTCGAAACCGATGCCGAGGGTATTATCAAAATATTCACGGCGGCCGTGTTCATCGGTCATTAAGCCAATATCGATCGGCTGAATGTTTTCTGCTTTGAGCGCGTGCGCCAATGCGTGCGAGGGCTTTTGTGTTACTCCCATGGCGTACGCAAAATCATTACCTGAGCCAATCGGAACAACGCCCAGAATCGGCCGCTTTTCTTGAGGAACCTGCATCAGTCCGTTCACAACTTCGTGGACGGTACCATCTCCGCCCATGGCAATGACCATGTCGCAGCCTTCTTCAGCGGCTTGTTTGGCAAGTTCAATGGCGTGGGTAGGGTAGACTGTCCCACTCCAGGATAAGTCACCTTTGAATTCCTGAGCGATCGGGCGCAGGTCATTGGCGGTTTTCCAGGCGCGCCCCATATCGGCCATGGGGTTGAGAATGAGTTTTACTTTACGGGACATCATAGCTCCTTGAATATGGATGTATAGTATATAACCCCATCGCCCAGCCAAAGTGACCGGGAAAATCATTTTATTAGCGGCTGGTTTTTACTTTTATTTCACGCAGCGGGCCAGTTGCTCCGCTTGCAATCACATAACTGCCGCGATGATGTTTTTTAGCCTGATATAAAGCAATATCCGCCGCGCGTAATAGATCACTGCCATTTTGTGCATGCGTGGGATAAACAGCAATCCCAGCCGAAATACCGAGTTTTATTTGATGAAGATCATTATTAATGGGCATTTTATAACGAGACATTAATTCAAAAATTTTAGTCGTTACACTTTGGGCTTCTGCTATTTCAGAATTACGCATGATCAGGGTCAACTCATCGCCCCCGTAGCGGGCCAGAAAATCAGTGGAGCGCATGTTCTGCGCAAGATAGTTAAATACCGAATGCAGGATTTCATCTCCAACGCCATGACCTAATGTGTCATTAACAGCCTTGAAGCCATCCAAATCCATCATGACCACCGAAAATTTAGAATTCATACGGCGCGCGTAACGGACTTCCTCCTGCAAGCGTTCATCCAGCGCATGACGATTGGGAAGCCCTGTCACACTGTCGGCATAGGCTTGCTGTGTCATTTGCCTGTGCAAACTGGCGTTTGAAACAGCCGCAGCCGCCTGATCGGCAAGCAAGCCAAGCAGACGTAATTCGGAACGTGTGAATTCGCCAACCACAAAGCGTGAGAGATTCATCACTCCAACAATTGAATTGTTAAACTTGAGCGGAATACCGATGATCGAACCATTCCAATCATGTGAAGTACCTTCATACAGCGTATGAGTAGACATATCCGCAGCGACAATTATTTCTGCTCTTTTTGCCACTTGATAGGTCAATCCATTTGGACGTGGAAAGGTAGTGGGTTTGTTACGAACACCGCCGCTGGTTAAAGAAGCGCCAAATTCCAATTTATTTTCATAAAATAAAAATATATGTGCCGCGCGCGCTTTTCTTATCAACCGCATGGCTTCATCAACCACCGCGTCCAAAACAGTTTGCAGGTCAAGGCTGGATGTGAGGTTCAGCCCAATTCGCTTGAGCGCATCCAATTCATCTGCCTGTTGTTTTACCAGACTCATCAATGAATGCCGTGAAATAATTTCCTGTGTCAGGCTCTTTACCTGAGCATCCTTTTTTTGCGGAGTGGAAGTTTCCGCCGCCTCCACCAAGGCGCGAATCAACTTCAAAATAGCATCCCTGTCTTCAAGAGGGATGGTGTTATCTTTTTCAATAATTTCCCAGGCACGCTGAAACATGTCAGTATGCTTTTGATTTTCAGTTTTCATTCTTACCTTTTATCATATTACCAACAACAGCACAACTGCATATAGATACTATTTTCTACAAGTCTACTCAATCAGCGGGCGTTTTTCAGTCCCAATTATACTGTGTTAGAATAAAAAATATTTATTTAATCAAGAGGCAAATGTGTCCGACTCGACCAATTCTTTCGATAAAACTCCCCTTTCGGAGACTTCTCAAAACAAGCCTGCTCCTGCCACACCGCTTAATCCACGCCGACGGGGAATCATCATCGGCGCTTCTGATGGAATGGGCGCAGCGCTGGCCCGCAAATTAGGTAAAGAAGGCTACACCCTCGCACTCCTCGCCCGCCGCCACGATAAACTCACAAGCCTCTGTAATGAAATCAACACAGCCGCCGGAGAAATCCGCGCCCTGTCGTACGCACACGATGTTGCTGAATACGAAAAAGTCCCCGCATTACTACATAAAATCATCGCCGATCTGGGCGGGCTGGATCTGGTCGTCTTTATGGCTGGCGTAAATTATCCGCCTGGCTTGAACAACTACAACTTCGAAGGGGACCGCAAGATGATCGAAGTTAACGTGATCGGTGCAATGGCCTGGCTTAACCCAGTGGCAGAAATGTTCCAAAATGCAAAAGCAGGGCAGATCGTGGGCATCTCTTCTGTGGCAGGTGACCGTGGCCGTATCGGCAACCCCGGTTATAACACATCCAAAGCCGCGCTGACCACCTATCTCGAAGCGCTGCGCAACAGACTTACCCGCCATGGTGTAAACGTGTTAACCGTAAAACCTGGCTTCGTTAAAACAGACATGATGAAAGCCGCGCAGGGTGGAACTCCATTTGCGATTGAACCTGAACAAGCCGCAGAAGATATTTACAAAGCCATACGCAAACGTAAACAACTGATTTACACTGCATCCATTTGGCGCTGGATCATGCTCATCATTCAACATGTGCCATCGGTGATCTTCCGCCGTATGTCGTTCTAACTTTATCAAAACCCTAAAGGTCGCAAAGGCCTTTAGGGTTTATTTTCAACCCCCATGAAAAAAACATTCACACAACTCGAAAACTTTGGTCATTCTCATAGCGCCCCCGCGTATCTCATTCAAACCAATATCGCCGAAGAAATTCATGAAGCCTTCAGCCTCGCTAAAAAAATGGGATTAACCGTCACCGCGCGCGGGGCAGGGCGCAGTTATAACGATGCCTCCTTAACAGGCGGCGGCATCGTATTGGATATGCGCGGCATGAATGCCATCACCCGCTGGGATAAATCCACGGGTCTGGTTACCGCGCAGCCCGGCACCACGCTTGAACAACTCTGGCAAAAAGTGGAACCCGATGGCTGGTGGCCGCCCGTTGTTTCCGGCACAATGAAAACCACACTGGGCGGATGTCTTAGCGCGAACATTCACGGCAAAAATAATTTCAAGCTGGGACCCATCGGCGAACACGTGATGGAGTTCACCGCCATCCTGCCCACGGGTGCCGAAATCACCTGCTCTCCCAAAAAGAATGCGGATTTATTTCACGCCCTAATCAGCGGACTCGGAATGTTGGGCATCTTCACTTCTGTAACCATGCAAATGAAACGCGTCCACTCTGGGCTGCTAACTGTGGATGCGTTCCCTGTGCAGAATCTACACGACCAACTTTCTGCCCTGCTGGACGGCGCTCCCAATTACGATTACATCGTCGGCTGGCTTGATACAACCTGGGGCGGAAGCGCTCTCGGCCGTGGACAAATCCACGCCGCGCGTTATCTCCACGAAGGAGAAGATGCCAACCCGAGTGAAACGATGAAGATTAAAAATCAAATTCTGCCGCCGTATATTTTCGGCATATTTCCAAAATCCATTTTGCATTACTTCATGGCTCCCTTCGTCAACAATCTTGGGTGGTGGGGAGTTAACACCGCAAAGTATATTGCCTCGCTACGTAAACATACGTTCCGCCAACCACACGCCGCCTTCCACTTCCTTTTGGATTACGTGCCCGGCTGGGAACTTTCCTTTGGGAAGGGTGGACTGATCCAGTATCAATCCTTTTTGCCTAAAGAGACCGCCGAAGCCGCGTGGACTGAGATACTCAAGCTCTCGCATAAGAATCACCTGCCGCCTTATCTCGGCGTCACCAAACGTCACCGCCCCGATAAATTCCTACTCACTCATGCAGTGGATGGTTTCTCACTCGCCCTGGATTTCAAGGTTACCAATAGAAATCGCGCACGATTAAGCGCCATGCTGCAGGAATTTGACAAGATCGTTGTACAGGCAGGCGGCAGATTTTATTTCGCAAAGAATAGTGAAACTACTGCCAAAACTGCGCTCGCTTTTTTTGGCGAAGAAACTGTCAACGAATTCAAAAAACTGAAAAAACGCTGCGACCCACACGGGTTATTGGAATCAGATTTATATAGAAGAATATTTGGATAAGAAGAAAGGATGAACGATGAAGGATAAATCACCTCTTCATCGTTTTTTTTTACACCCATGATTATTGAAGATCTAGGCTTGATCGAATACAAAACTGCATGGAGCTTGCAAAATGAATACGCAGCAGAAATTGCAGCAGAGAAACGCCCGCCTACGCTTTTACTGCTTGAACATCCTCATGTGTACACATTTGGGCGAAAAGGCCGCGCCGAAAATTTACTATGGAGCGAAGACCAATTAAAACAAAAAGGAATTTCCACACATTGGGTCGACCGCGGTGGAGATGTGACCTATCATGGGCCGGGACAATTGGTAGGCTACCCGTTAATTCGCCTGACTCCCTTAAGACCTGACGGAGCTCAAATTGATTCCTCTGCTATCGAAACTGACACGTTAAAACCTGTCAGGGCTGATTATGTTGGCTATGTTCGCAAGTTGGAGAAAACTCTGATCGCGGCGTTGATGCAGCTTGGGGTGGAGGCAGGTCAACGGTCGGGGTTGAGCGGTGTCTGGATACAGTCAGATAAAGAAAAGCCGGCCAAGATCGCAGCGATTGGCGTCAAGGTGGATGCGCGCGGCGTCACACGGCATGGCTTCGCTTTGAATGTCAATCCTGATATGGAATATTGGGACGGCATCATTGCCTGTGGATTAAACGAGCCGGTTGTTTCGCTGGCCGATCTGCTCGCGCCTGTGCCCACGATGAAGAAAGTAAAGCAGGAAGTAAGCACTGCTTTTCATGCGCTATTTGATATTTAATCTGCCATCATCCAGCGGTCACGGCCGTTATTTTTCGCTTCGTACATTGCATTGTCTGCGCGGTTTAGTAAACCATCCCAGGTATCGATACCATTTTTAAATTGAGCAATGCCAATACTGATGGTGACATTTAAAGTCTGTGCGCCGTTATTAATGGGAATTTTCATTTCACGCATCTGCTCGCACAAACGCGCAGCTTGCTCCGCGGCGGCATGCAGATCTGAACTCGGCAAAAGAATAAGGAATTCTTCGCCGCCATAGCGGCCGACCAGATCAGGATGGCGGATATGGTTTTGAAGTTGACGGGAGACCTGCCTTAAGACATCATCCCCCACAGGATGCCCATGCGTATCATTGACCGCTTTGAAATGATCCACATCCACTACAGAGATCGAAAGCAGCCCGTTGTATCTTTCGGCGCGCAGGACTTCATCCTGAAGTTTCTTGACGATCACCCGTCTGTTGAACAGGAAAGTGAGCGCATCAATTTCAGCGACTTCCTGCGCCTGCACCATGACCGCTTCCATTTCGATCTGTTTATTGCGGGCAATTTTTTTTGTGACTTCACTCTCGATCTGAAACATTTTCATTTTCCGATTCAAGCGCTCAACAGATTCATGCAGAGTAGAATCTAATTTAACTTCTTCGGCAATAAAAAGAAACCGCTCCCCTGATATGGGAATCAACTGGCAATCGCAATGCAGGGCAAACTCATCTTCATCTGGAAGCGGAAGTTTGGCGACCCAATGTTCTTTTATTTTCGACTTCAATTTGGATTCGATCTGATTTTTATCGCCTTCAGAAAAGAAACCCTGCAAATTATCCGCTCTAGGAAATAATTTTTTACAGGCTTCAAAAGCGCGATTCCATGAAACCAAAGTGCCGTCATACTCCACGAGCGCGACCATGGCATGGATATTTTCAAGCGCTTGGCCCGCATCCTGGGTTGAGATTAAATCTACAAGTGGTTTCATAATTTCAATCGCAGTCCATTCGCCGGGTGATTTTGTTCATCGCGCACCTCGCCTGCCAAATTGACGTTCCAGTGAATCGACAGATAAATGAACCATGGTCGGTCTGCCATGCGGACAAGTGCGCGGGGAAGCGCAGGCTTCGAGATCGTTCAACAATGCGCGTTGTTCTTCGCTCGTCAAAGTTTGCCCGCCTTTGACAGCCAGCCGCTTACAGACTCGTGCCGCAAGTTTTGCTTCGACTTCGGCCTGTAACGGGGTTTCATCTTCTTCAAAGTCTTCAACCAAGGCACGTAACGCAGACGATGGATCGCCGCCCGCGAATAAGACCGGCATGGCGCGCACTTGAAATGTATTCGTGCCAAATTCTTCCACTTCAAAACCGAAATGATTCAGGAACGGCAGCTGCGACATCAACATCTTCGCGGATTGCGGCGGCAAAGTGACAACCTCTGGCGTGAGCAAAGCCTGTGACGGAATAATTTTCCTGTCATGCTGCGCCATTAACTTTTCAAACAAAACACGTTCATGCGCCGCGTGTTGGTCCACCAAATACAACCCATCGGGCCCTTCGGCGACAATATAAGTTGAGCCGATTTGTCCAATGAGACGGAGGAGGGGAACAGGGGCAAAGGAAGGATGTTCGATTTCAGATTTTTGATTTGCGACACCTGCACTTGCGTACGGCGCAAGTGTTTGCGATTGATCACTTTCTGCATTTTGCATTCCATATTCATCATTCCTCATTCCGCCTTCTACATTCTGCATTTCGGCGTGCCCAACACTCCAGTCAATTCCCACTTCCCTTCCTTCTGTCGAAGCAGGTCTTGCTCCGCCCCACATTTGCGGCGAGACAGAAGCCACAGGGGTATACGCCAGCAACGCCTTGCGAGCAGAACGCTGCACAAAACTAAAAATCTTATCCTGACTTCTAAAGCGCACCTCTGCTTTTGTGGGGTGAACATTCACATCCACATCTTCGGGGGCGACCTCTAAAAACAAAGCGGTCAGCGGATAGCGTCCCACCATCAACAGGGTGTGATATGCCTGAAGCAAAGCAGTGGTCAACGAGAATTCCTGCACCCAGCGCCCGTTGACGAAGAATGTGATCTCTTTGCGATTGGAACGGGTCAGTGAAGTTGGGCTGATAAAACCAGTTAAAGATAAACCTTCCTCAATCGCCATCACTTCGAGCATTTGTTTGGCTACGTCCACGCCATATAACGCGGCGAGAATGGAACGCCTGTCGCCATCGCCTGCGGTTTGTAATGTGGCTTGCTTGCCATCGGTCACCTTGAAGCGCACATTGGGATAGGCCAGCGCATAGCGTGTGACCAGCGAATCAACAGCGCGTCTTTCGGTCACATCGGTTTTCAAAAATTTCAAACGCGCGGGCACGTTATAAAACAAATTTTCCACGCGCAGCACCGTCCCAACCGGTGCGCCGATTTTTTCCACTTTGCCTGAAATACCGCCATCCACTTTTAAGCGCGCGCCTTCTTTTGCAGACTCAACCCGCGAAACAATGGTCATATTTGAAACGGAACCAATCGAAGCCAGCGCTTCGCCTCGGAAGCCTAATGTCGAAATGTGGAACAAGTCTTCGGACTGAATCAGTTTTGAGGTCGCATGACGCGCGGCGGCCAACTCCAATTCATTCGCAGGAATCCCGTGCCCGTCATCCGCCACTTCGATCAGAGTCCGCCCTGCATCCACGATTGAAATGGAAATATTTTTCGCGCCCGCATCCAGCGCGTTTTCAGTTAATTCTTTCACAACAGAAGCGGGGCGCTCAACCACTTCACCCGCGGCGATCTGCGAAGAAACATCGGAAGATAAAAGACGAATAGGCATTGGCAGATTATACCCATGACGCCCGCAAATTGCGTCGTTTTTCAAATTGAAAGGCAATTTGCGAGCAGGGTATTATATAATCTCCAAATGCGATTCACAACTATTTTCTTCGATCTTGACGACACCCTGTATCCTTCCAACGCGGGCTTGTGGAAAGCCATCAAAAACCGCATGAATGATTTTATGCGCGAGCGTATGAATATCCCTGAAGATGAAATCCCCGCGTTGCGCGAAAAATATTATTTGCAATACGGCACAACCCTGCATGGATTAAAAAAACATCACAATATTAATGAGGATGAATTTCTGGCTTATGTGCATGATCTGCGGCTGGAAGAGTACCTGACTCCCGATCCATTGCAACGCTCGATCATCGCCTCACTTCCAACCCGCAAACTGATCTTCACCAACGCAGACATTCCCCACGCTGAAAGAGTGTTGACCGCGCTGCACTTGCGTGATCTCTTCCCGACCATTATTGATGTAACCAGCGTGGCGCCGTATTGCAAACCAATGCCCGAAGCCTTTGCCATCGCCATGCAACTCGCCGGCGAGAGTGACCCTGCACGCTGCATCATGATCGACGACCTGCCGCGCACCACGCGCGCCGCAAAAGAAATCGGCATGACCAGCCTTTTATATGGAACCGATCTGCCGGAAGAAAATGCCAGCGCATCGTTTACAAACTGGCAGCACCTGCCAGATTTTCTGGAGAAACTGTAATGGAAAACACACGCGCATTCTGGGGAGCCTTATTGTTCATTGGGATGATCGTGGGCGCAAACGTGATCGTGTATGGCATGGTGCGCTCTATCACCCATTCAAGCCGAAAGGGGACGAATTTCCTCGAATCGATGGGCAATATGTTTAACCCGTCCAACCAGAAAAAAGATAACTCCATGGATGAACTTCGCCAACAAATGGAGAAGCTAAACGGCGAAAAGAAAGACCCGCCCCCGCCAGCCCCCGAACCGTAAAATATTTCTCTTACACAAATCGTATACAGGATTCAGCAAACATTAATCCCTGAATGGTATCTTTTATGATAATAAAGTTAAAAAAATGGAGACACTATGAATAAAACTTTAAAGACTATTCTGCTTGTGCTGGTCATCATCGTCGTCGCGCTGGGTTCATTCGCGGGCGGTTTCGTAAGCGCACATTTCATCCCCCTGGTGGGTATTCCTGGTTTACCAGGCCCTGTTTCACTTGCAGCGCCCACTACTGCTCCAGAACAGCAATCAGCCACCCCCGCAGAATTTCAAGCGCTTTTCGCGCCATTCTGGGAAGCATGGAATCTAGTCCACGAAAATTATGTGGATCAACCCGTGGATGATATCGCCTTGATGCGCGGCGCGATCAACGGCATGCTGGGCGCTCTGGGCGACCAACACTCCTCGTACATGGATCCTGAAAATTTTGCACAAGCCAACTCCAGCCTCGCAGGCGAATATGAAGGCATCGGCGCATATGTGGATACCACCACTGAGTTCCTGACCATCACCAGCCCCATGCCCGACTCTCCTGCCGAACGCGCCGGCCTTTTATCCGGTGATCAGGTCGTGGCGATTGACGGCGAAGATATGAGCGGTATCGCCGCGGAAGTGGCACGCAGCAAAGTGATTGGCCCGGCCGGCACAACGGTCCATCTGACGATCCTGCGCAAAGACGAAGAGAAACTGCTTGAGTTCGATGTGGTGCGCGCAAAGATCACCATGAAATCATCCACTGGCGAAATGCTTGAAAATGATATTGCCTATATTCAAATCACCACCTTCGGCGAAAAGACCACCCCCGAATTACTGGCTGTGATGAAAGAGTTAATGGCGCAAAATCCAAAAGGCATCATCCTTGACCTGCGTAACAA
>Ga0209181_10002166_pt1 | contig 32520 bp, 17 predicted proteins | sample MAT05_FD_187208 | JGI IMG/M metagenome (GOLD analysis project Ga0209181, IMG submission 187208) | Freshwater microbial communities from Lake Fryxell liftoff mats and glacier meltwater in Antarctica - MAT-05 (SPAdes) (version 2) | ecosystem: Environmental > Aquatic > Freshwater > Ice > Liftoff... | reverse complement strand
ACAAGTTATTATTTGCCCGTTCCTAACCATCATTCATAGCCCTCCGTCCAATATCCAACGTCCCAAGTCCAATATCCCAAGTCGAAAGTCCAACGTCCACAGTCCTCAGTCCAACGTCCATAGTCCTCAGTCCAACGTCCATAGTCCTCAGTCCAACGTCCATAGTCCTCAGTCCTCAGTCCAACGTCCATAGTCCTCAGTCCTCAGTCCAACGTCCAACGTCCATAATTCTAACACAATTGGTATTCCGGGGTGGCCATGAGTTGGATCAGGGTCGTTTTGACCAGATTTTCCTTGCTGCTTCGATCGGTGTGCCGGCGCAGCACGTCGAGTGGCACGGGAGCGGCGGCTTGCCAGAGCCAGGCGGCGAGGCGCGGGGCCACATCGTGTTCGGGGAGTTTGGAAAACAGGGTAAGGGCTGGTTGCCAGTCTATGTGGCCGGAAAGGCGTTGTCTGTTTTTGAAAGCCTGGCCTTCGCCCATCTGCTGGTCGTCGTCCTCTTTGGTTTTGACATCGAAGTTGCGCTGGTCGAGCAGCATCTGTGGGATGCGCAGGCGGAACATGAGCGAGGTACTGTCAATCCAGTTTTGGCCGCCGGGCCAACCGGCTACATTGGGTGGATAAAACAGGATTTGACCGAGTGCGCGCTGGAGCACCAGTTGGGCTTGCGGGTTGTCCAACTGCATGGGCAGGGTGCGCCGGATACCGACCCAGAGTTCGATGGGCGACTTGATTTTGGTGCCAATGTTTGCTTCTTCGAACAACCAGGTACTCCCTACGATTTCATCGAGCAAAGCCATGATTTGATAACCTGAATCGTAGAAGCGGTTGCCGAGCCGTACGATGCGCTCTTCAGGAAAGTCGGTTTCATTGACCAGAAAACGGTAGAGTTTGCGGGTGATGAAATAGGCAGTTTCCCGTTTTTCTAGGAGGATTTTCAGCACGTCGTCGCCATCGAAAGGACCGGTTTTTCCCAAAATCGTTTTGCTGCCTGCATCGTGGTCGCGGCGGCGGAAGACAAACGATCCGTCGAGTTTGAAACCCCAGCCGGTAAATGAGCGGGCGGCTTCCTTGATGTCGGTCTCTGTGTATTGTCCCCGGCCGAGGGTGAACAATTCCATCACCTCGCGGGCAAAGTTTTCGTTCGGGTGCTCTTTTTTATTCTGCTGGTTGTTCAAAAAAGCCAACATCGCGGCGGATTTGGACGCCTCGCGGAGCAGATCGCCGAAGTTGCCCAGCGCATGTTGCCGCACGATCTGGAGCAACTGCTGCTGGTACAGGATATTGATGTTGCGACTGGCGAAATGGCCGTGCCAGAACAGCGCGATCTTTTCCCGCAACTGAGCCTGGCTTTCGCTCATTTCGTTGAGCCACAACAGGTTGAGGCTTTTTAGGTCTTCGCGGCTCTGCTTGCGCACTTTTTGTTTTTGCTCTTTGGTCAGTTCGCGTTTTTCCTGTTTCCCCAGTTCGCCGATGCCCATAACCAGGCCCTTGATTGCATTGTCGGCCACATCGAAAGGAGCAGGTGCGGCGGCGGAATCGGATTTCAGGCGGGCCCACCAGTCGCGCTGGGGCAGGGCCGACCAGGTGGCCCAGTCGCGGCTGTTGGGGCCAAATCCGAAACGCCAGAGAAGATGTTGGAGGTGCATGGGTGAGAGAGAGGTGAGAGGGTGAGAGACGTGAGAGGGTGAAAAAGTCGGCACGGGAGATTAAAAACTGGAACAAAGACGATCGAAATGCGGAGACGTTTAAGCCTTAACAGAAATTTATGACGTGTTTCGTGTTTCGGGGTGCGTGTTCCGTTAGGTACCTGACATGTTTGGCCATGTTCGATTCGCAGGCTGGCCCCTTTAACCGAAACACGACACACGCACCCCGAAACACGATTGGAATCCGCTACTTTTGTGGCAAATATGGACTGATGCATTCTAATATAGGCATTATTGAACAGTGGGCCTTGTCGCTTTTGTCATTCTCGCGGAATCCGTTCACATGGCTTGTGAGGTCATGGATTCCGCTCAAAAAACAAGAGGGCACAAGCGATGTGGACGGATTCCACGAGAATCATAAAAGTGGTCCGTCATGGCGCGCTCCCTTGAAATTACTGCTTCTTAGCCTGCTTTTCACCGCTTGCGGCGATCGCATAATCGCCCCGCCCAGCGACCTCATCCAGGAAGAACAATACGCATACTTTCCCCTCGAAATTGGAAAGTATGTTGTCTATCAGGTAGATAGCATCGTGTACGATTTCGCTCCGGGCGGTGGCACCGTGATTGATACATCTCGCACCTTCGTCCGGGAAACGGTAGCCGATACCCTGCGAGACCCGGTCGGAGCACTCATTTACACCATTGAGCGGCAGGAGCGCAGCAGCAACGACCAGCCCTGGCAACTGACCAGCATCGGCTCCGCAGCCCGCACGGCCAGCCAGGCGATCCGTACGGAGGACAATCTGCGGTACCTGAAATTTATTTTTCCGATGGACCGCCGCAGCGAGTGGGACGGCAACGTCTGGATAGATGAGAACCGGGAGTTCCTGATCGCCGGCGAACGGATGCGGCCTTTCTCCAACTGGAATTATGAGGTGGATTCCATTGACCGGCAGGCATTGGTCGGATCATTTATGTTTGATTCCACACTGCTCATCACCGAAGCCGACGACAACAACGTGATCGAACGCCGCCTCTCCCGCGCCCGCTACGCCAAACACGTCGGACTGGTGTGGCGCGAGCAATGGATCCTCGATTCGCAATATTGCAACCGCAACCCGCCACCGGCCGATTGTGCCACCAAACCCTGGGTGGAAAAGGCCGAAAAAGGTTATATTCTCCGCCAAACCATCCTGAAATTCAATTGATTGTTCATTGTTGACTGTTGACTGTTGACCGTTGACTTTTGACCATTGACTTTTGACCATTGACTTTTGACTCGACCAACAACCAACAACTCATGTACGTCAACATCGGCTACACCAAAAAAACGCATGGCCTTTCAGGCGAACTTAAAATGTTCGTAGAAGCGGCTTATGTAGAAGATTTTCTGAAAAACGAACGTATTTTCCTCGATGTGAAAGGGATGAAGGTGCCATACTTCATTGAAAATATACGGGGCACCAATGAATTCATCGTGCAATTAGAAGAAGTGGGAAGTAAGGACGCAGCCTATGCGCTACAGTCGCGGGAAATATTCCTGCGTGAAAAAGACCTGATCCCGGCTGCCGAGCGCGAACTGGAAATCGAGGAAGAAGAAGGCCTGGAATACGAACGACTGGCAGGCTACCTGATGATAGACCAGACACTGGGTGAAATCGGCACCATTGACGAGGTCCTGGAGATGCCGCAGCAGGAAATGGCTTTTATGAAATACCGCAACCGCGACGTATTGATCCCGCTCAACGAAAACCTGATCGTGGAAATAGATGACGCAGCCCGGAAAGTGGTGGTGGATTTGCCGGAAGGGCTGCTGGAAATGTGAGGGGGAGTTCTTAGTTGTTAGTTCTTAGTTGTTGTACCAATGCGAAGTGTCGAGCAACTAAGAACTAGCATCGAAGACCCCAAAAAAAAACAGGGCACTGACCAATTACGGTAGCACCCTGTATAACCCCAAAAAACCAAATGAAAACTTCTTAAAAAAAACGCCAGATGGCGAAACTTTGCTTTGTTGTTCCCGGCTCGCTTCCGCGCTTCGGTAATGCAAATGTACGGCGAGTCCTGAAACTACCAAGCATGAAGATAAAAAAAAATGAAGATCAGAAAATGATTGAAGGATATGGTGTGTGAAAAGTAGGTTAAGTATGTTGTTTTGTGGCAAAAATTGATGAAAACTTAATTTTGCCTTTGAAATTTTTTTTTCCAATATCCAAAAAAATGGATGATGCCTCCTCAAATACCCTTACACCTGTATCCCTGAATACCCTTATTCGCACTTGATATGAACATCCAGCCCCATACCGTTCCCTCATCCATTCTGCTGTGCATGGCGTTTTTTGTAACGATTGCTTGTGGAGCCGACAAAGAAAAGATCGTAACAGAAAAAATTGCGGAGCGCGTTTCTGCTTTTCGCACCAAAAAATCGGCTGAATGCCGGGAAGCGCTGTTGTATGAAGCCGAGCACATCGTAGATTCATTACTGCTCGAAGAGGCAAAAGCAGGGTTGACCGATTCATTGTCTGCCCTGCGTCCCTTCAAACCACTAAAGCCTGCACCTGTTCCAGCCATTGATTCGCTCCCTATTGCGCCGCTGTTCAATAAACCTGCCTCCTCCACACGCGGATGAACAGGCAACTTGCGGCCAGACAGGCGCGTCCTCGTTATTTCAGGTGGGCAACAGGACTACAGCATCGGAATGGACGAACAAGGTCCGGGGGGATGGCATGACGACAGGTCGGGCCACTACGATCGTCTTATTCGTTTTCTTGTCATGCCTTTCCCACCTGCTTTCAGCCCAAACACCCACTAGTTTTTCCAACATCCGCACGCGCTTCCTTTCAGCACGCCTGCCAGTACAAGCGCTTGATTCACTGACGGTTGCTGTACCTCTAGTAGCCGTCTCCGATTCTGTAACGGGTCAGATGATTGATTTGAAACTGTTTTCCCTCAACAACAAAAACCTGCGAACGGATACCGCACGGCTGCGGGCTGCTTGCCCCAACTGTGGGGTGTTGCGTGTGACTTATCGGGTGCTGCCATTCGACTTGTCGGCGCCGGTCAGCCGCCTGGATACAGCCGCCATCCGCCGGGCGCAATCGGGCGAGCCGGATATCGCTTTTGACTACGCGCCCTACCAGCCTGCCACGAAACCCTGGGAAACAGGCGGCCTGGTATCGAACGGGGCCTACACCCGGGGGCTTTCTTTTGGCAATAGCCAGAACCTGGTCTTCAACTCCAACCTCAACCTCCAACTGAACGGTAAACTCGGCAACGACCTGGAATTGCAAGCCGCCCTCTCCGACAATTCCATCCCGCTCCAACCCGACGGTACGACGCGACAATTGCAGGAATTCGACCGGATTTTTATCCAGATCAAGCGCAAGAATACGGTGCTGACCGCCGGTGATTTCGATCTGACGCGGCCTACAGGCTACTTTTCCAACTATTTCAAGCGGCTCCAGGGAGCCATGGTCACTTTTGCCCCCCCCGGCCCCCCCATGAGGGTGGGAGATGGCTTCGCTCCTGGTTTCGTTCCATTAGGAGACGGAAAAAATATAGTGCCTTCCCCTAACATAGTCGCTGAGGGTAGTTCCTCCCCCCCCCTCCTGGCGGGGCTGGGGGGGGCTTCCGTCCGCGCCGCCGCCGCCGTCTCTCGGGGCAAATTCTCCCGGCAGACGATCCAGGGACAGGAAGGCAACCAAGGCCCGTACCGGCTGCAAGGCGCGGAGGGCGAACGGTTTATCATCGTACTGGCCGGTACGGAAAAAGTGTTTGTGGATGGCCAGTTGATGCGCCGGGGCTTGCAGGATGACTACACCGTGGACTATAATTTGGGGGAAGTCACGTTCACGGCCCGGCGCCTGGTGACCAAGGACAGCCGGATCATTGTGGAGTTCGAATACGCGGTGCAGACTTACCTGCGCTCCACTCTGGCGGCCAATCTGGGCTGGAATACACGCCGGTTCCACACGTTTTTCAACTTCTATTCCGAACAGGACAGCCGCAACAACAGCAGTGCCGGTGATCTTTCTCCGGTCGAACGCCTGCGCCTGGCCGAATCGGGCGACAACCTCCGCAATGCCTATGCGTCCGGGGTGGACACGCTGGCCGATTTCGATGCTACCCGCGTACTCTACCAATATGCAGATACGGTGGTCTGTGGGGGGACGGTGCGTGTTCTGGTCTACTCAACGAATTCGGATTCGGCGCGGTACGCCGCCCGGTTTTCGGAAGTGACGCAGGGGCAAGGCAACTACGTCCAGGCGCTCACCGCTGCCAACGGGCGGGTCTACCGGTGGTCGCCGCCCAACCCGGTCACCTGTCAGCCGACGGGCAATTTCGAGCCGATCGTGCGCCTGATCGCGCCAGAGCTGCGGCAACTCTGGACGGTGGGGACGCAAGCGCAGCCGTTCAAGGGCGGACAAATCCAGGCGGAAGCGGCCATGAGCAACCGCGACCTCAACCGGTTTTCGCCGCTCGGCAATGAGGATGATCTGGGTGGCGCGGCTTTCCTGAGTTTCCGGCAGCAGTTGTGGGGCACTGCTCCGACATCCAATGTCCTTAGTCCAACGTCCAACATCCCACATCCCACATCCAGCGTCCAACTCTACGGCAACTACGAATACGCATCCAAACAATTTCGCCCGCTCAATCCCTACCGCCCGGCGGAGTTCGTGCGCGACTGGAACACCGGCAGTGTGCTCGATACGGCGACAGAACAAATCGCCCGCGCAGGATTGATCGCCCAGCGGATCGGGTGGGGGACGGGGCGTTACGAATTCGGCACCTACCAGCGGCAAGGCTCCTACGATGGCATACGGCATTTTGGGCAATTGCGCCTTCAGCGCCGCAGCTGGGAAGCGTTTGGCGAGGCCAATTTTTTGCAGACCGCCGCGAGCATCGAAAATACCCGTTTCTCCCGCCCCAAACTGGAAATTTCAAAAACGATTTTTCAGAAAAAAATCAGCATCGCGGATGCCACCGCTCCACCTGACACTTCCCGGAACCGTATTCCGGGGTACTTACCTCAGCCCTTTGTCAAAATCGGTCTGTACGCCGAACGCGAGCGCAACGAGCGTACACTGGCCAACGCCGACACCCTCAGCCAAAGCAGTTTTTGGTACGACTTGTATCGCTTTTATTTCCAAACCATTGACAATCAACGCGCCTGGCAGTTGGGGGGTAGCCTGGTGCAGCGCAACGATTATTTTCCGGTGGGTCAGTCCTTCAAACAAAACACCCTCGCGAACGAAGCGAATTTGAATGGCAGTTGGCAATTTTCAGGTGCCAAAAGTCAAAAGTCAAAAGTCAACGGTCAGTCCCCAACTTCCAACTTAACCTGGAACCTCACTTATCGCACCCTGCGGGTACTTGATCCCGAACTGACCGATCAAACCGCGCAAAACACCTATCTCGGTCGCGTGGATTACAGCCTCGCAGCCTGGCGCAACACCCTCAACCTGACCACCGGCTACGAACTGGGCTCCGGTCAAAGCCCCCGCGTAGAATTCAACTACGTGCCCGTCAATCCCGGCGATGGTCTCTATACCTGGGTGGACCGCAACCGCGACAGTATTTTGCAGGTGGATGAGATGGAGATTGCGGTGTTTCAGGATCAGGCGACCTATATTCGTGTGGCCGTGACGACGCCCGACTATATCCGCACCAACAACGTATTGTTCAATCAAAACCTGCGACTCGACCCGCGCATCGTGTGGGGCACCTCCAAACGGCGCTGGCAACGCGGCCTGAGCCGGTTCTCGACACAAAGTACCCTGCAAATCAACCGCCGCACCTACGCGGGTGCCGAAGGCGTGTCGGCCTGGAATCCGTTTCAGTTTGCCGTAGCGGACTCGGCATTGGTTACGGTGACTTCGACCGTGCGCAACGTGCTGTTCGTCAACCGCGCCAACCCTGACTGGGATGCCTCGCTGGCACAGGGCGACAACCGCAGCCAGGTGGTGCTGACAACCGGCTTTGAGCAGCGGCGCAATCAGGACAGAACGCTGCACGGCCGGGTCAGCGTCAGTCGGCGCTGGAGCACGGAGGCGGATGTGACCCAGGGCGAACGCGTGAGCGACAACCAGGCATTCGATACCCGCGATTTTACGATCCGGTATTGGGAAGCGGGGCCCAAACTAACCTGGCTGCCGGACCGAACTTTCCGGATGGTGTTTAATTTCAACCTGAAAAATAGTCAGAATGCCCTCGGAGAACGTGAAAAAGCCGATCAAACGGAGTGGAACACCGAACTGACCTGGAACCCGCAAAGCCGCCAGAACGGGCAGGGTTTCCGGGCGGCCACCTCGGTGCGGTTGCGCGGCACGTTTACCGATATTCGCTACACGGGGCAGTCGAATACGGCGGTCGCATTCACCATGCTCGAAGGTTTGCAGGACGGCCGCAACTTTCAGTGGAGCCTGACGCTCGACCGCCAACTTTCCAAAAGTGTACAACTCAACTTGAATTACGAAGGCCGCAAAACGGGTGACAATCGCGTGGTGCACGTGGGACGGGCGCAGGTGCGGGCGGTGTTTTGAATGATGTCCTTGCACAACCCGTCCAGGCTCTCCGTCCGCAACGATTTGGGATGCCGCCTCCAAAGTCTTAGATTTGCCCGAAATAAGCGGTATTCATGGCTTTTGAAAAACTATCCGACCGGGTCCGGCAACTGATTGGGGAAAACGATCAGCGGGCAGCAGCAGACCTTCTGGCGCGGGCCTTTGGCGACAAAAACCCACCACTTTTCAACATCGCGCTGGTACAACAGGCCAACATCAAAAAACTGGCCGACCAAAACGCGGCTGGCATCCTGTCGGCGGAGGAGCGCAACCGCGAGCAAGCAAAGATCAATGCCGCCCTGCTCCACTTGTCTGATGAGCATGCTCGTTTGTTCGAGGGCGGTGCACCTGCTTCCGCTGTCCCCCGTGGATTACTCTGGGCAGGCGCAGCCTTGTTGGGTTTGATATTGATCGGATGGCTGGTGAAAAATAGTTTATCGGGCGCTTCATACCCCAAAACCTTCGACCTCGAGGTGCGCCTGCATGAACCGGACGGCGAACAAAAATTCATCACCGAAGGCCAGGTCAACGTGCGCCTGGGAGAACAGGCGCCGCAGGAACTCCATGCGCTGGACAACAACGGCCGGGCTGTTTTTCGGGACCTGAGTGAAAAGTATCGGGGTGATTCGGTGCACCTGTTGTACGTTCCACCCAAAGAACGGCGTTTTAAAATAACCCAACAAAGCGCCGCCGTGCTTTCAGGTCTGAATGAAAGCATCCGGTTTATTGTGGAGTTTTTGCCGGACACCACCGTTTTGGAAGCGACCTTGCGCGATTCGAAGGGCAAAGCAGTCGCCGGGGCGCAGATCACTATTGACGGTACCATTCGTTCCACGAGTGATGCCAACGGTTATTTCAAAGTAGCCATCCCCAAATCCAGTGGTACGGAGGCTCTTTTTGTTATTGAAAAAAACGGCAACCGCATTTTTGAACAAGACCTGACCATTTGGTCGGGTCACAGAACATTTTCCCTCGAATGAACAAGCGCCTACTTTTGCTTTGGTTCGTCATGATGATCTGGCACTGCGGCTTGTTCGCCCAGACCAAAGTGCGCATCCGGGTGCTGGACGAAAATGATCAGCCCCTCAAATTCGTGCGCCTCACTTTGTCCGGTGCCAACATGCCCATCGAAACGCAGAGCAACGGCGAGTACATCCTCGAATTTCCGCCCGGAAAAGCCGAGGTGGTTTTTTACCCGCCCCCCGATTTCGAGCGCATTTCGCCGCCCAATGGTACCATCTTATTGCCTGAAGACAAGAGCCGGACGATTGAGGTGTGGCTGGCCCGTAAGGGCACCGGCAACCGGGAATTGCAGACGTTCGCGCGGGTGCTGGGTAAAAAAGAAGCGGAAAAAGCACGGTTGAAGGCGGAAAATGATGCGCTCCAGGTTCGTTTGAACAAACTTGAATCCAAGCAGCAAAAAACAGCGGCCCTGCGCGATAGTCTGGCGACCGTCATCCGCCAAAACACCAGCAACGAAACCGCCCTAACCCGGGAAATCGCCGACTTGCAGGAAACGGTCGGACTGAAACAACAACTGTTTTACAAAAAAATATCCGGTGAATTGATCGTGTACGCCGACCGCCTCAAGGACCTGCGCGACATGCTGCCCCGGGTACGCGATGCTTTTATTGACCAGCACTCCATGGCACGATTCGACAAAACCATCACTTCCTACAACACCGCCCGCGACTCCCTGCTTCAAAACCACCGCGGCCAGGTGGAGATCGTACGCGTGCTGTGGGGAGCAAGTGCTGCCGATTCGTTGTCTGTGGTGTACGAAAAGGCGCTGACGCAGGTTCATCAACTTCATGTTTTACCGCTCAATACGACTTTGATAAATCAGTTCCGAGCGGTGCGCGCCGAAGAGGTGCGCCCTGTTAAAGCGCGCAAAAAAGCAGAAGATGCTGCCAACACAGCGTTTCAGCAACTAAATGCCGTTATTCCTTCCTTAGAATCCAATATCCGGGCGACGCTCCTCCAGTTAGAAGCCGCCCTTCACCAAAAATATTGATCTATTATGAAAAACACTTTCTGGTTATTCGTTTTATGTACGCTTTGCGGCCTGTTTTTTCAAAACTGCAAAGACAAATGCGACGACAGTGTATCCGTCAATGCCGTCCAACCCAATACCAATCCGGTCGGTTATGAAGTACTGCTCAAGACGAACGGTTTCAGCAACCCTGCTTCCGCCAAAGTGGTGTTCGGCACGGTCGAGGCCAGCACGAGAGTCGGCGGCGCGCCTGGCGAAATCATTGCAAAAGTACCCGCAGGCTTGTCGGGCAATGTGGAGATCAGCGTGGAAGAAGGCGATTGTATTGCGCGTTCGGGCGGGTTTGTGGTATCGGGTGCGCTGCCCAGTGGTACCCAGCCTTCTTTGCCTAATATTGTTATTTCAGTACCACTTGCGGGTACACCTCCTGGAGTCGGAAACTTATGGATCAATGCAGCCACGACCTTTGATAGTAACGGCAGCCCAGAACAAACCATCCTAATTGTGGAAACTCCTAAGGTGGGCGATGTGATTAATTTTGATGAAGATTTTTCCAGAGAATCAAACAAAACGGTGCAAAACCCGATATCCGGCTTTGCCAATCTTAAAACTAAGCACGTTGAAATAGTCATAGACCGCACCTCAAACGGCGGCTCTATCGAGCATTTCGACGGGCAATTTATTGAAGTGCCTAGTTTTCTGCTCACTAAAGCAAAGTACACCATCCTGGTCGCCTCCCGCGAAACAGGCCGTCAACTGCTTATCTATTATTCTCTGTGATTGCTCACCGCTTCCCCACATACCGCACCCCCACCGAAAGCGCCGCATACGACCCTTTTTTGATGTCCGTCGTCTCGTCGTAAGCAGGCAATCCCTGCCAGCCGAGGCTGAGGCTCCATTGCGCGTCGAACACCCATTGTGCGCCTGCGCCCGCGTTGAACAGCCAGTTCACCTGGCGCAGGCCCGCCTTGTAGCGTTTTTCAAAACTGCTGAAATAACCCGCGCTGCCGAATACGTACAACCGCTGACCCGATGCCGTGGTCAGGATGCGCCGGATGAGGTAGACATTGGCTGGTAGTTCCCAGGTAGTTTGATTGCGGTCGTCGTTGGCGATGCGCACCTGCGGGCTGATCTGGCCCACTACGTACCAGCCCGGAGCAAAGAGTGTCGCATAATTGCCCTGTACGGAAAAACGGGTCCGGTCTTCCCCCAGCGTGATCCGGTTTTGCTGGGTTGAAACCGGGAAATACAGGCTGCTTTGCACCGTAAACTCATAGTGCTCCAGAAAAGGCACATAGCGCACCCGCAAGCCCACCGCCGACAGCGTGTGCGCTCCTATTCCTGCAGCAGGTTGGCCGCCCAAAGCCGCGAAGGGCGCTACCTCCGAGGCAGGTCCAAAACGCAGGTTGGAAAAAACCAGGTCCACCCCGGCACTGAGGCGGTTCTGGCGCGACATGCCGCGCTGGAATTGCAGGAAATTGGTCAGTTGCGCCGCGCGATATCTGGAAGTATCGTCGGTTCGGTAGGTAGCGAACGAGTTAAAAAAGCCGATTTCGGTTTGGTTATTGGCCACTACGGGTGTCAATCCGGGCGCGATGGCCAGGCCGATGGAGTCTTCCGGGGCGGTTTGGGCGATGGCTAAAACGGGGAGCAGGACAGCGATCAGCAGGGTATTAATCTTCATAGTTGTTGCCTATTTTTTGAAGATCTGGCCGATCGGCAGGCCAAAAATGGTGGTGGGCTGGATCTTGCAAATCCAGATGTTCAGGTAACGGTCCGGATCGCGGGCATCGCTGCCGCCCTGGCGGTTGCTTTTAAGTTGGGCCAGCAGACCGCCGCCGAGCAGGTCAATGGAGAAGTTTTTGGTCGTTTTGACCCGCACGATATCTTCCAGTTGAAAATGAATGCCGGCATTTCCGGCGACCGGCTGAAAGGCCGGGCGCAGATTAGACGTGTCTGCATTGAGGCGGTTGTAATCCTCGTTCAGCACCTGGATCTGGTTGAGAATGACGCTGTCGGCGAGATTCTCCGCAGGGTTTTTCCAGACCACGTGGACCACCACATTTACGGTCAACGGCGCGCGAGATTCCACCTGGCCGGACTGATTTTTGGCTTCATCGAAGGTCGCGTCAAAAGCGGCTTGCAAGTCGGGATGTTTTTCCCGGATGATGTGGTGGAAGATATCATTGCCGCAAAGCATGCGGAGCGGTTGATTGGTTTGTGCAGCAAGAGACTGCCCAACGGTCCATACAAGTAAGGCGCAAAGGATTTGTTTCATGGCAAAACTGATTTTTGAGCGATGGAGAAAGGATGTGCAAACGTAAGGAGGAAATACGCTACTCCACTGCAACCGGGATCAATATCCGCACCAGCGCACCCATTACGATTCCATTTTCGTCGAAGATCGTCTCGCGGGCAAAATATTCCGTCCTGGTTTTGGAAGTACCCGCTAACAAATCCAGCCGTTTTTGAGTCAGCATCATACCGACTGACCGGTGGGGACCTTTTTTAGCGCCATCTTTTTCCGAAAAGCCAGGTCCGTTGTCGGTGACCGACACTTCCAGCATAGATCCTTTTTGGACAAAAACCACTTCTACGCGCCCACCGCGCTCGCGGTCCTGCATGCCGTGGATCAGCGCATTTTCTACCAGTGGCTGCACCAGCAAAGGTGGCAGACTGATGGCGTGGCTGTCAATTCCTGGGGTTGCGCGGACAGCAAATTCAAATTTATCATGGAAGCGCAACTGCTCCAGGTGCAGGTAGTTTTCCAGCATGACCATTTCCTCCGCCAGGGTGTGAAGGCCATCCACCGAGCCATGCAGCGCGAGCCGCACCAAACGGGCAAACCGCGCGAGGTAGGTGGCTGCCGCATCGCGGTCATTTTGTGCAATGAACGATTGAATGGCTTGCAGGCAGTTGAAAATGAAGTGCGGATTCATCTGCGCCCGCAGTGCTGCGGCTTCGAGATCACGAATTTTCTCGCGCTCGGCGGCTTCCCGGCGGACGGCACGGAGCCGGTTTTGGAAAAACAGGTAGGCTGTAGCACATAAAGCCGCCGCTACAAGCGACCGGAACCACCAGCTTGCCCACCAGGGCGGACGGATTCTAAAAGGCCAGCGAGCAGGTTCGCTCCATTGGCCGTCTTCGTTTTGGGCCTGTACTTCGAAGATATACTCCCCCGGTGACAGGAGCGAAAAATTGGCGACCCGGTTGTGCGTGTACACAAAGGCTGTGTCGGCAGGCAGGAGCCGGTAACGATAAGGTATGTCGCCATTGGAGCGAAAGTGCAGGGCGAAAAACCACAGAGAGATATTTCTTTGGTAGTAGGCCAGATCAATATGATCTGCAAAAACGGTATCCCGGTTATTGACGGCAAATTTTTCCAGCATCGGCGGAGGCATTGGTGCCGCCACGGGCTTCCCATTGAACCGCGCAATCCCCTTGTCGGTAGCCACCCAGATTTCGTCCTTCAGGAATGCCACGTCGTTTACCTGGTTGGAGGGCAGGCCATGCTTTGTGGTCAGGGTTTCAATGTGCCATCGGCTGTTTATTTGCAGGTTGTTGAATTCATTTCGCTGGAAATGTTCAAGCGACCGAAAACGCAGCAAACCCTTGTTTTCCCCTTTGCTGACGGTCATCAAAATACTTCCATCTATGTCTTGCAGAATTGTCTCGGGACTATTTTCTTTCTGGCCGTACCAGATCAGATGGTTCTCCCGGATTAGGTAAAATGTGTTTAAACACGCGGCGATAAAGTCCCCGTTTCTCAGCCGCCATATTCCCCACATTTTACCTGCCATACCCTTCGAATAATCTATCGGCAAGCGCCCTAAAGACTCGGCTTTCCCATTTTGCCAACGAATTATCTCAGGGGTTTGTCCCATGCGATGTTGAAGAACAAGCTCGGCAGCATTGTCTTGATTTGTTTTAGACGCATTTATGATTTGCCCGCCTATTTCTGAAAAAACGATCCCGTTTTGATTTGATTCGGGAATAGTTTGGTGGGTGCCGTCACGCTGTACGACTAAAAAACCGGAGGCCCATGATGGTACCCAAACAGTACCATCCTTTCCCACAGCAAAACGCCAGGTGGTTTTGTGTTTTTTTACGAATGACTTTAACAGATGGTTGTGTTCCCAGGATCGAACGGTGTCGTTTTCGATGATTGAAAGTGTGGCATTCAGGTTCATGTACCAGATTCGTCCTTTTGCATCCTCAACGATCTGGAACGTCGAGCCGGTTGCTGCTGCGCTGGTATCTATGGGGCGGGTAAATTCGTAGCCATTAAAACGGCAGATACCTTGGCCGGTGGAGAACCAGAGCAGCCCCCGGCTGTCCTGCATCATGTAGTAAATTTCGTTGCTGGGCAAGCCTTCCTGTGTTGTATAATTTTGCCAAGACGGATGCTGTGCTCCTGATGAAGAAGCATACATGGACATCAGGAGCAGGAGGAATATTTTCATGAGAAAGCGAAGCGTTGGCGGACGTTTTCAAGGATGATCCGGCAAAAATAAACAATGCCCGGAGACGCAGGTGCGATCCGGGCATTGTTGGAATCAAGAAAAGAATAAAGTTGCGGCTACTCAATCACTACTCTTCTGATTATCGAGTTAATCCCATCCGTCACCTGAATGATGTACATCCCCTTTGGATGATTGATTAGATCAATCTCATGGGAGGTTTCGCTGGTTTTTTTGAGTTGGAAAACCAATTTTCCCATCGCATCAAAAATGAAAATGTCTTTTTCCCCTGTCCAATCTTCTGTCAGCGTGAATGATCCGGTGCTTGGGTTCGGAAATACGGCGACATTGGACAGCATCTTTTCACGGATTTCCGCCGGGATTTCCCGCTCCCCGATGGTGAGGACCTCCCCGCCCGTCGTTGACTGCTGCTGCCGGTACGTGTTGCCCTGGCCGGGGCCGCATCCGTGGATGTACATTTGGTAGTAATCGTTCGGGTTGCCGCCGGTCGGGTCAAGCATGGAAAAAGAGGTTCCAGGAAGCAGTTCGACGTAGTCCGTTGCCCGCATCATCAATTTGTTGGTGTTCAACAGGGTGTTGCTGGCGGTAACGGTGGTGCCTTCGCGGAAAAAATCGTTGGGGCCGTTGCAGTTTTGGCAGGTCAAGGTTAAAGGCCCGGCAGGACATTTGAGATCAGACTTCCAGATGCCTTGCCCGAAAGTGCCGGCACGGACGGTGTTTTCACCGTAGTTGATTTCCATTTGGCGGCTCAGGAGAGCGGGCATATTGGTGTTGTAGAAAGTCCAGGCGTTCACGCCCGGTGTTGCGTCGCGAAAGTAAACGCCCTTGTCGGTGCTGAGGTAAATGTCGTCGTTGGTCTGGTAGTCCATGATCATGGAGTAGACGAAGTCCTGACTGGGGATGTTCTGGCCATAATTGGTCCAGCTAGTGCCGTCGTATTTCAGGATTTTGATGTCCGGATGGTTGGGCACCATGAGCAGGACGTAGATCACGTCCTTGTTCCATGAACTCGTTTCAATCTCCAAGAACTGGATACCGTACATCTCGGCAGGTGTGATGGCCGTCGCGCAAAGGCCGAGCGTGTGGGCGTTTTGCCAGAAGTTACCGGGGGTCAGATCCTGCCATTGCGGGTTGTTTCCAGCATAGTCGTGGTTATGACCTGCCCAGCAGTCCTCAATGTCGCTGCCGACGTATTTTATTACTGATGGTTTGGAAGCCGCATTGTTCACAATATCCTGGAACCCATTGATGATGATGTGCATGCTGTTGACGGTCTGCGGCGAAAAGGAAACGGCCTTGGGGATCGCCCATCCGTGTATGCCGAAGGATTGGAACAGCAGTGTGCCGATGTCCACTTTTTTGGTGAAAACGCTCTGCGCCGGGTTAGTCGGGTTGACGTAGTACTGCGAAATGCCGCTGTGCTGTTTGACAAAAAATATCCGCCCCGGCCGGTATGGGTCTTGAAAAAACAGCCGGGTGGTGAAGCCGTCGGTCGGTTGGGTATTCACGCTGGCCAGGTCAGCCTCAAAAGGAACGGTGTTTTTCGGGTGATAAAACTGCTTGTTTGCGAGGAGGGTTTGCCCGCCGTCGTTGGAGGTGCCGTAAAGGGACGAGTAAGAGTTCATGTCGAACCACATCCTGTTCTTGCTGAACTTGTCAATTAAAGCCCCGTCGTTTTCCCAGGTCTGGTGGGTATATCGGTTTTTGCCGGTTGTGGCGTCGTAAACATCGGAGTTAACGATGTCGAAGCCGCCGACGGCGTAGAGATTCGGGTCGTCGTCGGTGCCGGAAAATCCATTGATGATGCAGATGTGGAGGCCCTGGTTTTTGCGGTTGAACGTGACCGAAGGGTTGGCTCCGGGGCTGGCGGGCGGGTTGAGCACCATTTCCATGATGCCGCCGTCGCTGGCGACGTACATTTTGTTGGTTCCGGGCAGTAGTTTGATGTCGTGCGTGTCGTCGTGGACGCCACCCTGACTGTGAAAACTGTTCCAGTTGCCGACCCCGGGAGAGGTGTTGTTGGAAGTGCCGGGGGTGACGTCCTTGAAGACGATTTTGGTGCCGCCGTACCAGACACCGTCGTTGACGGGGTCGTATTCGATGGTCACGCGGTCGGGGATGTAGCCGTTACCGCCAAGGGGATTGCCGACACTGTTCATGTTTTGGTAACTGCCAGTAGTGTTGGCTGCAACGTTTTTCGAGAAGGCATGGACGTAATTTTTCTCGACGTTGCCCGTCCGCGCAATGGTGTAGGTGAACAGCCGGGCCGAACCGGCGACCGTTGGGGCAACGCAAATGTTGGCGTGCGATTCAACCTGGGGCGTGGCGAAATTGACAGAAAGATCGGTGAACGTCTGGCCGCCGTTGACGGATTCCATGACCATGACCTTGCCGGTCGGCTGGGATTGATTGCCCGGGGCATCGGAACCGGCGATGAAGCAGTAGTAGGGCACCGGGGCACCGGGGCGGTCCACGAAGACGATGTTTTCGACAAATTTCCCGCTGAGCGTCTGCTGCCAGGAAAGCCCGGCATTGGTGCTGACAAACAGGCCGATGCTGGTGCAGACGAAGATTTTCCCTTGTTTCGTTGCGACGGTTCGGATATGGTACTGGGGCAGATTCGAACCAAGGGGGCTGGTTGCGTACCAGTTGCCGCTGGTGAAATTGTAGATCCACACCCCGGTCGAAAATTCCTGGTGGGGGCCGGCGTAAACACGATTCCACCGGAAATGCGAGTTGGCGACCAACACCTCGGCACTGTTCCAGAACGCGACATCGCCGATGCCGCAGGTGCCGAGCGGCCCGATGGGCACCTGTGCCCAGCTGTTGCCGCCGTTGGTGGTTTCCCAAAGCCCGGCGAGCAGGCCGGAGGCAAACATGTGGTTGGGGTTGGCGCGGTCAAAGGTGATGTCTTCGAGACGCGAGCTCTCGAAGCCGTTGCTGTTTTGTTGGTTGTCGGATTTGGGTCCGACGTGGGTCCAGTGCTGCGACCGGGCTGTTTGGAAAGCCGCCAAAAGCAGGGCGGCCAGGACAACTATATTTTTCATGACGAACGAATTTGAATTGCTGAAAAAAGATGGGAAGTGGCGAGCCTGCGCCACCAAGCAATCTTTGACTTATTCGTCGTTGGTTTTTTGTTTCAGTGCAGCGTTTTCGGCTTCCAGTTTTTCGAGCCGCTTGTTCAGCGCGATGGTATGTAGGGTCAGCTCCTCAATTTTGGCCATTTGTTTGGAGAGCATATCGGCGAGATCGAGGCCTTCTTTTTCGATTTCACTTGCGGAAGGGATACCGGGCAAGTGCTTGTTTTGGGCGATGAAAGACTCGACTTCCGCCAGCGGCTTAAGTTGGTAGTCCGGAGCGAAGACATAGTCAGCCCAGTTGTTGGAGCAGTAGTTGGCCACTTTCACTTTTTCAGTGAGGATACCGTCCTTGACGTAGAGGCGGTAGTTGCCGGGTAAGGCGCCGTTGGGGCAAATGTCGGCAGGGTTAATGCCCATGCTGATTTTGCCCTTGTCATTGAGGAAAAGGTAGTGGTTGCCGGGACTGACATTGTTGCCGCTCCAGGGGACCCAGAAATTCATGCCCGCCAGGTTGGGGTTGGGGTTGGGGACGTATTCGATGCCCCAGCGGCCGGCCGGGGAGGCAGCGACGTTGTCGCTAAAAAGAAGCATCGGCCCACCGCCGGGGTTAAGGCCGGAAATCATGATACCGCTGGCCACGTGGAGCTTTTGCAAAGGGTCGGAGATGCCGATGCCAACGTTGCCTGTTTTGGCAACAATGCGCATCCGCTCCGTGTTGCCGATACCGGCGACGCCGTCTTCCAAGCGAAAAAGGAGGCCGTCGGTTGGGGTGCCACCATTGGTATGCACATCAATATAGCCGTTCTTGAAAACTCCGGCGGTTGGGCTGTTATAAAAGGACATCCTCATGCCATTTTGAGAAGAATTGGTCACTCCTCCGAGATAGAGATTGCTGCCGCCGCCAGTTCCGCTGGCATAGTCGAGCAACAAGTTGCCACCCATTAATTGTAGCTTTTGAGTGATAGTAGTGTTGCCAGTGCCGATGCCAATAAGGCCGCCTGATGTGATGCGCATCCGCTCAGTGCTGCTGGTGGAGAATGCCATCGTGTTGGCTGCTGGGCGGAAGATCCCATTGCCACCACCGATATCATTCAAATTGGTTGGGAAGGGCAATAGCCCTGTGAAGCCAAAAGCCGGGTTAGCTGCCGAACTTCCTTGAACCGAGAGAATACGTGCGCCACCAGCCGTGAGTGTGCGAACTGCTGGGGCTGTTATGGGTTGAGCAGAAGCAATTTGTACTATCGCAAAGTAAGCGATGATCAGCGTGATCAGGTTAAATGAGCAATGTTTCATTATTATTTAAATTTTGAGTGAAAAGGTGGAGCGGGGTGTTGGTTTACCTGCTTAGTACTACAGGTTTCGCTTTCCCCGTTTCTGGTTGGTTTCCTCAAATGTATCCACCTCAGTTCTTGCTCTGCCCAAACAAGTGGTCCCCGGTGTTTCCCCCATGATATCTGGTCGGAAATAAATGTGATTCGGCGAGCGGCAAATGCCAAATACCGGTTACTTTTGAGATTGAAAACATTGCCCAATCTCTACCAATGTTGCCTACTATCAGAATTTTCCTTGTAGACGACGAGTCGTATTGCCGGGACGCACTGCGCATCTTTCTACGTACGGGATGTCCTGAAGCCCGCATTGTCGGCGAAGCATCCTCACTCGCTGAAGCGACCCTTCTGCTCGCCGATACATCCATTGATCTGCTTCTGCTCGATGTAGACCTGGGAGACGGTACGGGCTTCGACCTGCTTGACCGCTTTCCGCAGCCTGCTTTCAAAGTCATTTTTGCTACCGCGCACGACGAGTTTGCCCTGCGCGCGTTCAGGTACAGTGCACTGGATTATTTGCTCAAACCTGTTGATCCGGAGGAACTGGTCGCTGCCGTCCGCAGAGCGGCGATGCCGGGCGATCTTGCGCAATACCATCGTCAAATGGAGCAGCTTCGCCACCATACCACTACGCGCCGTTTCGACCGCATTACGCTGAATACGGGAGATGGCTTGCTCTTCATAGGCATTGAAGAGATCATGCGCCTGGAAGCGCAGGGGAATTACAGTTTTGTCTTTTTAGAAAATGGTGAGCGGCACCTGGCGGCTCAATCCCTGGCCGGCTTTGAAGAAATACTGCCGACCCCGCTGTTCTTTCGCGCCCATCAGTCACACGTGGTCAATACGAAATTCGTCCGCAAGCTCGCCAAAGATGACGGCGACAATCTTTTGATGACCGACAAAGCCATCATCCCGCTCGCCCGTCGGCGCAAGGAGGCATTCATCGGTGCGATGAAATCGGTGCTCACCGCCGCACCACCTTAAACGCCAGGTCTCGCCCATGCCCCTGCATGATCGCCAGGTTGATCCACGACAGCGCGAACTGCTCCAGCAATTGCACCTTGTCGGCGCCGCCGAAATCCCAGCATTCGGCGAAGCCTGCGTCGAGGGCGAGTTGGCGAGCCGCCTGCTTGGCTGTTGCGCTGTCGCCTGCCAAGAACATATCAATGGCCCCGGATGGATACAGCGGGTTGGCCATATTTTCAAAACCAGTGGTGTTGAAGCATTTGACCACCTCCGCGCCGCTCAGCGCAGCAAAGGCATGATAAGCCGTCGGGTAGTTTTCCGGCCGGGTGCGGACGGAATTGGTGGCGTCTATCAGCACTTTGCCATTCAAAGAACCCATTTGGGCAGCGATGTCTTCGGCAAACTGGGGCGGTGTAGCCACCAGAATAACATCTGCTGCCTGTGCAGCCTCCCGGATCGCTGCTACTGCCGCAGTCGGCAGTTCAGCGCGGATTTTTTGAATCTTCGGGCTGTCGGCATCTCGTGCGCCGATGGTGATGGTATGTCCGGCTTTTTGCCATTGGGCGGCGAGTGCGCCTCCAACGTTGCCGGCTCCGATGATTGCGATTTTCATGTTATGCTATGATTCGTATTTGACAAACCATTCCGGTAAACAATACCAGAGCGGGGATGGTGATGAGGATGGCGGAGACAGGAGGAGGAAGAGAGGTCGAAATCTCACTCCATCACCACCATCTTCCGCACCGCATAATCCTTCGCCGTCGCCACCTCATAATACATCAATCCACTCACCGGTAGTTGCGACCGCTCGATCGCGACCGAATTATAACCCCGGTTGAATTGGCCCTGCTGCATAAACACCTGCCGTCCGTCTTCCGTGAAAATGCGCAACGTGGCTTCGGTGTTTTCCGGCAGGTGGAAGCCAATCACCGTTTGCGTGCTGAACGGATTGGGCTGGTTTTGATACAGTTCGAAACCGACACCAACAGTTGTCATCCCCGCAGGGGACCTGAAGCGCAGCGCCACATCCATCTTGGTCATTTCGCCATTGTTAATATTGTAAGCCTCGGCACGCGTAATTTGGCTGGAAACGCCGAGCATCTGGCTGAGTTTGCCCGCTTTCAAGGCCCTGAAACGGACCGTGAACATGCCTTCTGCCACCTGCGTGTTGCCTCCGACCGACACAGTCAGCGCATCGGCCCGGACCCCGAAGTTGCCTTCGCCGATCTGCCCTTGCGGCACGATGTCGGTGACCAGCAGCCCGTCGAGTGAAAGGGTCATTTGATAACCTTGTGCAGGAGTGGTGGCGCGGAAGGTGACTTCCGCCGTTTCTCCGGGAAGCAGGCTGCGGTCTTCCACTTCAAACCAGAGCGTGCCCGCGCTGCGGTCTTCACTGCTTCCGGTCAGGTTAGCCATGACGGAGTGGTTCACATCGCCGACTTTGATTGAAATGAAATTGACCGGCGGCTCATTGTCCGTCAGGTTCTTTTGCTCCGGGAATGGTGTTTTGAACGGATTTAGGATGTCCGGGAACTTAAAGTTTTTGTCAATGAAGCGCCAGGAAGTATTGTTGGGCAACTCCGTGTAAATCCCCAGGATCAGTTTTCGAATCTCTACGATATCAAAAGTCGTGATCGAGCCGGACCGGTTGGCATCCGCCGCGATCATTTTATACGGACTGTTGAGGGGCTCCAAACCGAGGATGTGTTTGGAAATCAGCACCAGGTCGTAGGTCGAGACGCCGTTGAGGGGATTGTCAATCTTCATGGGTGTCACGGCAAGTTGCAGGGGCAGCGGCAATTTCAGGGAGAACGAATACTGTCCTGCCTTGTCGGACAGCACCGTTTCGGAGACCGTATTAGGCCCTGCCGTGCCGGTAAGTTTAACAGATACGCCTTCGACCCCTTCCTGAATTTCCGTCAACACGTTGCCCGCGATGACGGAGTTGGGATTGCAACTGTTCGTATTGTCCTGAACCAGGAGGCTGGCAGTGCAGAAATCCATATTGCCCGCCGCATCCATGACCCACAATTCGATGGTCTGCTGACCCACTTCGGAGCAGGTGTACAACACACTGGATTGTGGCGTACCATTCGGATTGAAAGGGAAGCCTGTGCCTGCGCCGAGTTTCCGGATGCCGTATTTCAGTTTCGCGGCAGGGGTACAGTTGTCTTCTCCAAATTTCAAAAAGTCGGCCGCCCAGAGGAGGACGCCGCTGATAGACGTAATGCTGGCGCTCAATCCGTTGAGGCACACTACGCCCGGCTTCTTGCAATCTTTGATCACAAACGTGTACTCGCAGACCTGCTCATTGCCGCAGCCGTCCGACACGATCCACTTGATTTTGTGGGTGCCGTGAGGCAATTCGGGTACGACGTACTGAGTAGGGCTTTGCAATGTATTCCAGCGGACGGATGCTGTTTTGCTGCTGCCCGAAGCGGCGCTGACTTGAAGGGCAAAACCGTATTTCTGATTCGCAGAAACCGTGCGCTCATCGAACGCGAGGGGGGTGCCACCCGAAAAATTGGGATTGGTGGCGTTGCCAAAATTGACCGTGTTGGAAGGTGGTAACGCGGAGCTGTTCACGACCGTCTCCATCGAACCGTTGCCATCCAGATCCAGGAACAACTGGTATTGGAAATCGAGGTTCGCGCCGGAGCAGGCATCCGAAGCGCTGATGCTTAAATCAGCGGGGCCCTCGCACAGGTCGTGGGTGCCGAGGACCGGATCGAACCAGTAAGTTTCGTTCCAGAGATCGGCGGCGTTGTTCGAGAGATCGCAGAATTCCACCGGGGAGGCAGGACAGTTGACCGTCGGTTTCTGCTGATCCAGAATCTTGATGATCTGGTTGTAGAGATAACCATTCGCGTCTTTTTCCCAAAATGTGCAGTAGTCCGTCGTCGTCGGATCGTTCGGGTTAATCTTGACTTTTGTGGAAGCCCAGGCGCCCGTCGTGCCGCATTTCGAGACGACCGGACCGGGCAGGTTGGCCGCGCTTTGCGAACTCACGTCGGGATTGGGATTGGGGATGGTTTTCAGCGGTAAATTCGGGTTGAACGTACACCAGTTGATGATGCGCCAGGTGCGTTCGATCTTGAAACAGGCATCGGGAACCAGGGTGAATTTGAGGTCTTCAAAAGAGGACGCCAGCGCTTCACAGTTTTTCCCGAAGAAAGTGGGCGCACCGTAATCACCGCTGCCGTCGCAGGCGGTCAGCACGACGTCGTCGGGGAATTTGATGTAATAATCCTGGTTGTACGTGACCACTACGCGCTGGGTGCAATCGCTGCTAAAGCCGTGGCAATCATACGCTTTGAACGTGCGAACGATGGTGCCCCGGTTGCAGAGCGTATCGAACTGCGCATAGTTGGCAGAGTGGGTGATGCCGCATTTGCCCAAATAGGATTTGGAAATGTCCAGACAGCAGTTGTCCAGCACGCCTGCTTGTCCGTAGACCCAGAGCGTAGGGTCGAAATTTTCGCAGGCCACTGTGACGTGCGGCGGCGCCTGGCAAATCGGCGTGAGTTTGTCCTGCACTTCCACCTCGATCATGCACTCATTGTACAGCGGCGAGCCATCGGATTTCGGCATGATCGCGCCATTGATGTCCACTTGGTAGACACGCAGAATGACCCGTTGTTTGGTGCCCGATTCGCAGCAGTAGAATTTGATGGAATCCTGCTCACCGATCGCAAAGGCTTTTTCGCAGGCGGGCAAATTTTCAATGCACGCACTGTACGGTCCCATGCGCCGGATGGTGAACTTGATGTTGTTGCATTTATCTTTCGAACCGTCGTCGAATTCCTTGGCGTTCACCCAGGCGATGCCCGCGCCCGAACATCCGTTGGCAGGCGTGTAGCAGTCAAAAGGATCGTCGTCACCGAGCGCAACGGTCGTCGTCTGGTCGCAGGTAGCGATCGGGGCGATAAAGTCCTGTACGCTGAGCGTGAACTGGCAGGTAGCAGAATTCGCGCAACCGTCCGAAGCGACGTACATCACATTGTACGTGCCGCCTGCCGGCAGGCATTGTGTGAGGCCAAAGACCGCCAGCGTGTCGGGCTGCCAGTAGTTGTTGCCAGGGAAATCGGCCAGGCTGCCCGGCACGACGAACATGATGCTGTTTCCATTGGCCGGATGGACGCCGGTGACCATCGCCTGAACACTGGTGATTTTGGAACAACCTTCGGTCATGACGACGGAGGGCAGGAGTGCATTGGCACAGCAACTGCTCTGGTTGGTGCTCACGGTGATGTTGGCCGGACAAATGAAAATCGGTCCGTTGTCGTCCACAACCTTGATGCGCTGGGCTTTGACAGCCGGGTTGGTGGGGCTGGCGGGCAGGCAGTCGTTGAGAACGCTCCAGGTACGGATGATGGTGTAGGTGCCGGTACAGCCGTTAAAAAACTCATCCGTATAATTCACCTTTGAAGAGCACAGCACACTGTTCGTAATGGAAGCGCCATTGATGGTGGGAGTGCCAGTTTGAGCCGGGTTGGTGGCGGCCGGGTTGGCAGCGGCAGTCGCACAGTTTACCGTGATATCGGGTGGAAATACCACCGAAGGCAGTTCAAATGCCTTGATGGTGATCACCTGGCTACAGGTAGACTGATTGCCCCAGGTGTCCAGGACTGACCAGGTACGGGTGATGCGGGCGCGTGGTACCCCGCAGTCGCCCAGGTCTGTAAATACATCCTTGAAAGAAGGCGTGGTCGGGCTGCAATCCACGATGGTGATATTGCCGGTTTTGGAAACATCCGTCGGATCGCTGCAAGCGACGGTGAGATTGACCGGACAAGTAACCTGCGGCAGGGTCGCGTCTATGACTTTGATCAGGCCGGAACAACTGGAGTTGGTGATCAGATTTTTCACGGTCACTTTCAACGTCTGGCCGAGATTGGCAGCGGTCACGGTGTTCCCGTAATTTGGTACGCCGGTGATGCCGGTTACCGTCACGGTAAAATTCTGAAAACAACCCTGCGCATTCAGGAGGATGTCGCCGGGAAGTACAGTCGAAATGCAGTCTGCATCCAGCACGAACGTGGACATGTCGTTGCAAACCAGTTGTGAAGGCAGCGGGTCTACCGTGATCGCAATGGCCATGGGCGCACCATCGCAGCCCATGAAGCGCGGCGTGACGACGATGAGTGCCACCAGCGGTGCACTGCTGTTGTTGATAGCGGTAAATGCAGGAATATTACCCGTTCCGGATGCCGCCAGCCCGATGCTGGGCGTGTTGTTGGTCCAGATATAGGAAGTTCCGGGTACGTTGCCCGTGAAATTAATGGCGGTCGTGAGGTGTCCGGTGCAAACAGTTTGATTGGACACCGGATTCACGGTCGGCGTCGGGAGCACCGTAATCGTGAAGGTCGTGGTCGGTCCCGTGCAAGTTACGCCGGCGTTCGTGAAGCGCGGCGTGACGACGATCGTCCCGGTCGTAGCATTGATGCCATTGTTGGTGGCTGTAAACGCCGGGATGTTTCCCGTGCCTGTGGCTCCAAGACCGATGGACGGGTTGCTGTTGGTCCAGCTGTACACCGTTCCCGTAACCGCGCCGGTAAAGACGATCCCGATGCTTTGTATGCCATTGCACACAGCCTGGTTGGCTACAGCATTGACTGTAGGATCCGGGTTGACCGTAATGGTGAACAGGGTCGGCGTACCGTTGCAGGTTACCCCGGCATTGGTGAATTGCGGGGTGACTGTGATGGTCGCGATCTCCGGTGAATTGCCCGTGTTCAAAGCAGTGAAGGCCGCTATATTGCCTGTCCCGGTAGCCGCCAAACCAATGGAGGCGTTGCTGTTGGTCCAACTGAATGTCGTTCCGGTCACGGTACCGGTAAAATTGATGGCCGACACGTTGTCATCTGCGCAGACCACCTTGTTTGTCACGCTGTTCACCGTTGGGGCGGGGTTGACGGTGAATGTGAACGTGATGGGCGTTCCGGTGCAGGTTTTGCCACCGTTGGAATATTGGGGCGTAACGGTAATGGTGGCGACAACCGGGGCCGTTCCGGTGTTTTTGGCAGAAAAAGAGGGGATGCTGCCTGTTCCGGAAGCGCCCAGGCCGATACTTGTATTGCTGTTGGTCCAGTTGAATACCGTCCCCGGCACATCACCGGAGAAGGTAACGGTTGTAGTGGGCGCGTCCTTGCAGGCGACCTGATTGGGTTCCACGTCTACGCTCGGCGTCGGGTTGACCGTGATGGTGAACGTCACCGGATTGCCAAGACAGGTCGTGCCGCCGTTGGTATAAACTGGAGTGACCGTGAGGGTGGCAGTGACCACTGCGCTGCCGTTGTTGACTGCCGTAAAAGGTGCGATGTTGCCGGTGCCGGAAGTCGGCAGCCCGATGGAAGGGGTATTGTTGGTCCAATTGAATACGGTGCCCAGCACCGTGCCGCTGAATGTAACGGCCGTCGTATTGGAGCCGTCGCACACCGTTTGGCTCGTCACGGCGCCCACTGTCGGCGTGGGGTTGACGGTGATGGTAAAGGTTGCGGTCGGCCCGGTGCAAGTGACACCTGCATTGGTGTATCTGGGAGAGACATTGATCGTTGCTACGATCGGGGTCGTGCCATTGTTGACTGTATTGAAAGCGGGGATGTTGCCTGTGCCGGAAGCGGCCAGCCCGATCGAAGTCGTGTTGTTGGTCCAGTTGAACACGGTGCCGGTGACGGCTCCGCTGAAACTGATGCTGGAAGTTGTCGTTGCATTGCAGATCACCTGGTTGGTGATGGCGGTCACACTGGGGGTCGGATTGACGGTAATCGTAAAGGTAACCGGCGGGCCGAAAGTTGTGTTGCCCGCTACTGTGCGTGAGGGGGTGACGGTAATACTTGCTACTACGGGCGCTCCTCCGGTGTTGATCGCTGTAAACGAAGCAATGTTGCCCGTTCCGGAGGCCGCCAGACCGATAGACGGCGTATTATTGACCCAGTTGAATACCGTGTTGGGCAAGCTGCCCGTGAATGTGACTGCTGTGGTGGAATTGGCGTTACAAGCCACCTGATTGGCCACCGGATTGACCGTCGGCACCAGTGCTGGGTTGACTGTAATGGTAAATGATTTAGAGATGCCCGTGCAAACCACACAATTGAAGTGCACTTCCGGGGTGACAATGACCGTGGAAATGAGTTGCCCATTCGTGCCGTTCTGAGTGACAAAAGCAGGCACCGTGTTCGTGCCGAAGGCTGTCAGACCGGTGCCTGTTTCATTGTTCTCCCAGGGATAGGTAGCCGCCGGGTTGTTGCCGCCAAACGTGACGGCTGTGCTGCTGTTGCCCACATTCCAGATCTGGTTGGGCACCGAATTCACGCTGGGGGTAGCGTCTGTCGCCGGACCGTAGATATTGTCGTTGTTGGCCGCCGTATTGTTGTCGTCGTCGGCCGTATTGGTGATGTAGCCGATGCCGCAGGTGGTGAGCACCGGATCGTTGGTGGTGCCCGGCGCGGCTACGTTGCCGTTGTCGGTTTTTCTAAAAATAAAAATTGCGCCGCCATAGCCCTTTCCGTTGGTGCCGATGCCTGCGCCCAGACCGCGTGTGGCGACGTTGTTTTTGAAAGTAACGCCCGCCAGGATCAGTTTCCCGCTGGCAACAAAAATGGCGCCGCCCGCGCCCATGCCGCCGCCGCCTGCTTCGCCGCTGGCAATTCCGCCGCCAAATCCCGCCATGCCACCTCCGGTCGTTCCGCCGCCAGCCCCACCGCCGAATCCGCCCATGCCGCCGGTGCCCAATAAGCCGCCGAATCCGCCGCCGCCGCCGAATCCACCTTTGCCTCCCACGCCGCCTACGCCATTGGCGCTGCCAATACCGCCGCCGCCGCCGAATCCGCCTATTCCACCGTTGTCGCCACTTCCGCCGCCGCCGCCGAATCCGCCGACCCCGCCGTTGGTGGCCGTTCCGCCGGTGGCGAAGATGGCGATGCCGCCGTTGCCGCCAGGGGTCGTTCCGATCGCATCCGCAATGCTGCCGCCTGCGCCCGCGCTGCTGCCATTGCCCAGAACACCACCGCCGCCGCCACCGCCGTTGCCGGTCATGCCACCGCCACCGCCGCTGTTGCTTCCGCCGCCGCCTTGCGCCTTGTTCGCGCTCAGTGTGACGTTGATGAGACAGAGTTCGATGCTGCCCGACACGCCGTTTTTGCCTTCGTGCATGAAAATCGCGCCGCCTGCGCCCATACCGCCGCCCAGTCCGCCTTGCACGAAGCCGTTGGCCAGCGTGAGGTCCTGGATACTGACCGTGCCGTTTTGAACCCAGAAAATACGGGTGACATTGTTGCCACTGATGGTCAGATTATCCTGCCCGGAGCCTTTAATGGTTATATGGTTGGTGATGACCATGAAGCGGTTGGCCACCAGCATCGTGATGGTGCCGACCTGACCGCTCGCGTCAATGATGTGCGGGTTGCCCGGTGTGGCCGTTAGATCGGCATTGGCACTGAGGATCGCTTGCCGCAGCGAGCCCGCGCCGCTGTCTAATTTATTGGAAACAACAAATGTTGTCGCTTTCAGTGGAGTGCCGAACATGACGATGCTCAGCAAAATTAAACAGGGCAGAGCCCGTCTGCTTAGACTGGTCGAGTAAAAACTTCTCATGAGTGATGTATAAAAAGATGACGGGATTAAAAAGACGAACAAAAGTAGATAGCATACCCCTTAAGTAGGCTTAGATTTGGGGGAAAGCCTTTGTTTTTTTCGTGTTTGGGAAAGAGGCCGACAAAATCTGGAGCGCTGCTTGAGCCAATCTGTTGCCTTTGGACATTTTGGTTTCACACGACGACACGACGAATCTGTTGCCGCGCACCGACCCTATACATTTCGGTGCGCGGCACCTCTGAACTTATATTCTGATAAGACTCTCTACAAATCTTTCGCCGCTCTGCGGCTGTGCTAACCAGTTACTATAAGGAACGCGGCACCAATAACTTAGTCATTTGATGCCACCCTTTGTTCCATCATACGACCGCTATTTTTCTTTAAATAGCCCCACTATTCGCAGAAAAATAGTGTTGTCTGATGAAAAAATGGTTGACCTAAAATGACTAAGTTATTGGTGCCGCGTTCCTAAGTGTAAATATCCGATTTCACATTCGATGAAAACTATTGGTTTCCTCTAACCTTGTTGGCATCCACCGACAGCAACAACAGAAGAATATTGAGGTGTGCTTTGATCGTTCAAAAAAGCAATTAAAAATATTAAACGGGTCGAAACAGCCTTTCGATCAAATATAATTCTGTTGAATTTCCCATTTTTTAGTCCATAATTCCATTTCAACCCGCTGTTAATCGCCGCCAAACTTTTGCCAGAATTTTATTTTCTTAAAGTTTTCGTTAACTTTGCACCATTATTCAGCGCGTTTCCTCACAATAGATGCCGCTTGTGCATTGTTCCTCCACCACACAATTCGGAATGTCGGTCCCGCCCGGCAAATGGAAGAAACGCCCCCACACTCAACCAGATTCAGCCAATTATTTCCTTTTGAAGGATATTCGACAACACGGGTGTATCCGTGCTGAAGTATGAATCCTCTTTTTACATTTCGTGCGTTTCAGCACTTGATAATCTTCAAGCCATCACTCATAACTCATAACTCAAGATAATGTCCCACGCTCGTTTCAACGCACTCCAAAACATGGAAAGCCGCATGGAGCCGTTTCCGGCAGAATTTGCCGAAGGCCCTGCGGACAAAATCGCGTCGTATTTCGGCGAAAACGTCTTCAATGACGAGGCGATGAAAAAGTACCTGCCCGAAAACGCCTACCTCACGGTGAAAGCCGCCGTGCAGAGCGGCCAGAAACTCAACCGCGAGATCGCCGACGTGATCGCTACCGGTATGAAAGAATGGTCGGAAGAGCATGGTTGCACCCACTTTGCCCACTGGTTTCAGCCGCTGACGGGCAAGACGGCCGAAAAACACGACTCGTTTTTTACCCTTACCCACGACGGGCGGGTCATCGAAGAATTCACGGGCTCAGCGCTCGTGCAGCAAGAGCCGGACGGCTCCTCCTTCCCATCCGGCGGGATGCGCAGCACTTTTGAGGCGCGCGGTTACACGGTATGGGATCCCAGCAGCCCGGCCTTCATCATGGAAGTCGGCGATGGCAAGACCCTTTGCATCCCCACTATTTTCGTCACGTATGGCGGCGAAGCGCAGGACTACAAACTGCCGCTGCTGCGTTCGCAGTCGTTTCTGGACAAATCCGCTGTTACGGTGGCACAATTGTTCGATCAGAATGTGAGCAAAGTGACCGCTACCCTTGGCTGGGAGCAGGAATACTTCGTCGTGGACGATGCGTTGTTCAATGCCCGTCCCGACCTGCTGATGACCGGTCGTACCCTGGTGGGTCGTCCGGCTGCCAAAGACCAGCAGTTGGAAGACCACTATTTCGGCTCTATCCCGGAGCGCGTTTATGCGTTCATGCGCGATCTGGAAACCGAAAGCCATAAACTCGGTATTCCGGTGCGCACCCGCCACAACGAGGTGGCGCCGGCGCAATACGAAGTGGCCCCGATTTTTGAAGAAATCAACGTCGCCGTAGACCACAACCAGTTGCTGATGGACGTGATGGAGCGCGTCGCCCGCCGCCACAAACTGCGGGTGCTGCTCCACGAGAAACCTTTTGCGGGCATCAACGGCTCCGGCAAACACAACAACTGGAGCATGAGCACCAACACCGGTGTGAACCTCTTGTCGCCCGGCAAAAACCCCGGTACCAACCTGCGCTTTCTGACTTTCTTTGTCAACATCATCACCGCAGTTCATAAGTATGCCGACGTGCTCCGTGCGAGCATCGCCCACGCAGGCAACGACCACCGCCTCGGCGCGAACGAAGCGCCGCCGGCCATCATCTCAGTCTTCATCGGCGAGGCGATGACCAAACTGCTCGACCAGATCGCCAAAGGCAAAAACACCGACGGCCAGGAGGTGAAACGCGCCCTCGACCTGATCAGTAAATTGCCGAACCTCGAACTCGACAACACCGACCGCAACCGGACTTCGCCGTTCGCCTTCACGGGCAACAAATTCGAAATCCGTGCTGTAGGCAGCAGCCAGAACTGCGCCGGCCCGATGGCCGTGATGAATGCCATGATGGGGTTGCAACTCGCCGAGTTCAGTACCGAAGTGGAAAAACTCACTGCCAAAGGCACCGAAAAAGACGAGGCCATCCTGACCGTACTGAAAGCCTATATCCGCAAGTCGAAAGCGATTTGTTTCGAAGGCAACAACTATTCCGAGGAGTGGAAAGAAGAAGCCGCCAAGCGCGGTCTCAATAACTTCGCCACGACGCCCGAAGCACTCGATGTGCTGGGCAGCAAAATGGCGCAGGATTTTTATGGTAAAGCAGCCGTGATGAACAAGGTGGAACTCGAAGCCTACCATGCCGTTCAATTGCACAACTATTGCACGAAACTTCACATCGAAGCCCGCTCGCTCGAAGAAATCGTGCACTCGATGGTGATGCCCGCCGTCATCCGCTACCAGACGGAACTGGCCGACAACATCCGCGCGATGAAAGAAATCGACCTTGACGACTCGATCGGTTACCAAAAAGATGCGATCAAACGGGTCGTCAAAAATGTGGCGATCGTCCGTGAGGGCCTGGATAAACTGCACGAAGCGCTCAAGCACAGCCACGAGGCCGAGCGTGTGCGCGATGAAGCCGAAGTGCTTTGCCACAAAGTCCGCCCGCAAATGGACAGCATCCGCGAAGCCGTGGACGACCTCGAAGCCATCGTGGATGATCAGTACTGGCCACTGGTGAAATACCGGGAGTTGTTGTTTGTGCGGTAGATTGTTGACTGTTGACTGTTGACCGTTGACTGTTGACTGTTGACCGTTGACTGTTGACCGTTGATTGTCAGTGCGCTTGGCACTTTTTCGATAATAAGAACAGGCAGTTCTTGGTACGTACCGAGGACTGCCTGTTCTTGTTGAAAAAAAGGGTAACTATCCAGCCGCCCTGCTCCATCGGAGCAACATCTTTGTAGCATTAGAGGAATGGGCTAGACCTGCGTGCCGTAGGTACGCTATTTCGCACAGTAGATAGCGTACCTACGGCACGCAGGACTCCAATTTTGGCACTTCTACAAAGATAGCGTCCCGCTGGGACGAGTCGGCTGGATAGTTACCTTTTTTTCAATAAGAACAGGCAGTTCCGGTGCGTACCGAGGACTGCCTATTCTTATTGAAAAAAGCGCCAAGTGCACTCACAGTCAAAAGCCAACGGTCAACAGTCAACAGTCAACAGTCAACCGTTGATTGTCAGTGCGCTTGGCACTTTTTCGATAATAAGAACAGGCAGTCCTTGGTACGCACCGAGGACTGCCTGTTCTTATTGAAAAAAAGGGTAACTATCCAGCCGCCCTGCTCCATCGGAGCAACATCTTTGTAGCATTAGAGGAATGGGCTAGACCTGCGTGCCGTAGGTACGCTATTTCGCACAGTAGATAGCGTACCTACGG
>Ga0209181_10002165_pt1 | contig 32524 bp, 22 predicted proteins | sample MAT05_FD_187208 | JGI IMG/M metagenome (GOLD analysis project Ga0209181, IMG submission 187208) | Freshwater microbial communities from Lake Fryxell liftoff mats and glacier meltwater in Antarctica - MAT-05 (SPAdes) (version 2) | ecosystem: Environmental > Aquatic > Freshwater > Ice > Liftoff... | reverse complement strand
GTGTTCTGTCGATCACGTGAGCCTCCAGCTCTCCGTGCGTCATGCGCATCGCATCAGCCGTATGCATGTGCGTCTTCAGAGCCATGAAGGTGTCCATGGCACGGGCGAAAGCCGACGGTGCCGCTGCGATCTCTTGGTAGGCTGCGCTCATCGGGGTCTCCGGATAGGTATGGTGTTTGGCAACGCATACCTAGCCCTGAGACCTCGTCTTGTCTCCCCTCCGAATGGGCTAAACGGCCGAAACCATTGACGTCATAGAGGATCTGCACCCATGTCGCTTCATGCTCGCAGCGTCGCGCTGAACGCGTTGACCACGCTCGATCGGCGTGGCCGCTGTCGCGGCGCAGCGGTCGGCGCGTTGGTTGGGCGCGCTGCGGTCGGTGCAAGCGCTCGACAGCCAGGAGCCCCCATTCCGGTTCAACCACAGACCAGTATCGGCTGGCGCCCGTGCTGGCCAGCTGCCAATCTCGACACCGAGCCTTCAGATGAGCTTCTTCGCCGGCCGAACCACTGCCTCCCTCGGTGCCGCTTGCGGGCTCGCAGCCGCCGTTCTGTTCGGCGCCAGCACGCCGGCCGCGAAATGGCTCCTCGAGTCGGTTGACCCGCAGCTGCTGGCCGGCCTCTTCTATTTCGGGGCGGGCGCGGCGCTGTCCCTCTACCGCTGGCTAGCTCCGACGACGAACGAGGCGCCGCTGCGCTTCAAAGACGCGCCGACGCTTGGCGGCATCTTGGTCGCGGGCGGGCTCGTGGGTCCGCTCTTGTTGCTGGTCGGTCTCGCTCGCACGACGGCGACGACCGGCGCGTTGCTGCTGAACCTCGAGGCGCCATTCACGATGGCTATCGCCGTCCTGATTTTTCGCGAGCATCTCGGACGGCGCGCGCTGGCTGCCGCTGCGCTGATCCTCCTCGGGGCCGGCGTGCTGAAGGTCCGGCCCGGCGACATCGGGGGCGACGCACTGGGGATGATCTGCGTCGCTGCTTCGTGCCTTGCTTGGGGTATCGACAACAACCTCACGCAGCGCCTCGCGCTGAAAGATCCCGTCGCGCTCGTTCGCGCCAAGACCCTGGGTGCCGGCGCCCTGAACATTGCAATGGCATTCGCTCGCGACGTGTCATTGCCCGCGACCACCAGCATCCTGGTCGCGCTCGGGGTTGGCGCTGTCAGTTACGGCCTCTCCATCGTGCTCGACGCATACGCGCTACGCTGGCTGGGCGCTGCGCGCGAGGCCGCACTGTTCGCAACCGCGCCCTTCGTGGGCGTCGTCCTCTCGCTGCTATTCCTGCGCGAGCGCATGGCTGCGGCCGATATCGGCGCGCTCGCGCTCATGGCGGCGGGGGTTGTGCTGCTCCTGCGCGACAAGCACTCGCACGCGCACCGCCATGAGCCACTCGAGCACGAGCATCTTCACAGCCACGACGAGCACCACCAGCACTCGCATGCAGCTGGCACGGTCACGACGGAGCCGCATAGCCACTTCCATCGCCACGACGATCTCCAACACGAGCACCCGCACGCATCGGACCTTCATCACCGCCACCGGCACTGATTGCGCTAACTAACTAAGGTCTAGGCGATAGGTCGCTCGCCGCCGGCTGCTCTGGCCTCACCGCTGCCAAAGCGCGCAAAGAGCGGTGGCACGACGAGCAGGCTGAGGACTGTGCTCGACAACAGCCCACCGAGGATAACGGCTGCCATGAGCGCCTCGATCTCGTTGCCAGGCTCCCCGGTCTACGAAACGAAGCCGAGAAGCGTCTCGACGGCGTGATGCGCGGCATCGCCGCCCAGCAGGGACAGAGTCGCGACGACCAACGCGGCTGCGTTCTGCCACTACCTGATCCGCTGCGCACTCTCACCGAGAGCCCGTGCTCGCTGATGATCCAGTCGGCCACGCGCCGCGATCATGCGCTATACAGCCGTCATGGCGCACGAGCACGAAGCCCTGCTGACGAAGTTCTACGCCGCTTTCTCACGGCGCGACGGTGAAAGCATGGGCGCATGTTACGCGGGCGACGCAAGCTTCTCCGACCCGGTGTTCGTCAGCCTCGACGCGAAAGAGGTGCGCGGGATGTGGCGCATGCTCTGCGAACAGGGCAAAGACCTGAAGGTCGAGGCCAGCAACATGACCGCCGACGCCATTGCCGGCAGCGCGCATTGGGAGGCCTATTACACCTTCTCCGCGACCGGCAAGAGCGTGCACAACATCATCGACGCCAAATTCAAATTTCGCGACGGGCTGATCGTCGAGCACATCGACTCATTCGACTTTTGGCGCTGGTCGAGAATGGCATTGGGCGTACCCGGCGTGCTGCTCGGGTGGACGCCGCTGATCCGCAACAAAGTGCGCAGCACCGCGCGTGGTCGCCTCGAGGCCTACCTGAAGAAGCACCCGGGCTGACGCGACATCAGAACCGGAACCAGTCGCTGAGCTTGCCTAGCAGCAGGCGCTCGCCAGGTGAGATTTGCACGTCGTGGCGGCTCCACATGCTCGCCCGCTGCCCAGCCTCTCGGTGTGCGCGTAGCTCCGCCAGCAGGTGCTCCTTCTCGCGCTCGGCTTCGAAGCGCTCGCGAGCCTTGGCGCCTTCGAGCCCGCCTTGCTCGACGAAATCGATCACCGCGTCCACCTCGCCTTGGTCGAACCAGATGCCGTCGTTCTTGCAGATGTCGACGATCACGCCGCTTACCTTGGCGAAGTTCACGCGATTCATCCGATCGCTGCAGATCGGGCAGGTCAGGTAGGCCACCTGCGTCGGCTCGGGCCTGCGCGCGCGTCGCGGAAACGCCATTCGAAGATCACGACTTTCGGACTGGCTGAGCGCGTCGATGGTCGCCTTGGGCAAGAACAGCCCGCCGCATTGCACGCAGTCGAGCAGCGCGGCGTCGTGCAGCGACTGTTCGACGAGACGACCGCTGCATCTCGGGCAAGCCGTACTGGGTGGACGCGAGCGGTAATGGCCCGACGACGGCTGCGACAGCGACCGCGGAGCGATCGTCGGCGGCGGACAGCTACATGGAACGGGCGCGCTCGGCTGAATGCTTCGCCCGCAGCCCAGGCAAACGACGTCGTCCGCATCGCTCACGCCAACGCCTCCGCGACGCGCAGCACGGTGTTCCAGTTGCGCGTGGTGCCGCGGGTACCGAGGTGCCGCTCGATGATTGGCAAGGTGAGCTTGGATCTGCCCTGGCCGTTCGGCCACACGACGTACGCCGTGCGACCGACCACCGCGACGCGCTCGTCACCTTTGATGGCCTTTTGCAGTGCGGCGACGGCGGGTTTGCTCGGTGCCGACCGTAGTACCGTCGCGGTGAGGAAGGTCGGGTTGTCACGAGCCGCCTCGGGAAACGGGTTCTCACTCACGAGCACGGGCCATTCGCTCGCCGATCGCACGTGGATGTCGGTCTTCAGGGCGAGCCGCAGAGCCGTCTCGCACTCGAGCAATGTTTCCAGCACGGCCGCCGATTTTCGCGCTTCGAACACCATGTTGCCGGTCATCAGGAGCGTCTTGCCGCCGCTCAGCCCGAGCAACTGCATCATGTCACGCAGCCCCGACATCGACACCTTGTTGTGGATGCCGAGGTTGACGGACCGCAGCAGGGCTACGTGACGTGCCATCTCGTGATGGTAGTCAGTTGAGGGCGACGTCGCGAGGGCGTAGTTGACGGCGATCTCTTTCCAGTCATCGAGGCCGTCCACCCTGACTTCGCCCGTCGTCGCGGCCCAATCCAGCACCAGCGCTCGCAGCGACACGAAGAGCGCGACCACCACGGCGCCCAGTAGCAGCGTTACCGCGGCCTGAGCCTGCGCCACCCGCCTCCAATTTTCACATTCGACGGGGGCTTGCGCACGCATGCGCCCGGCAATTTGAAACGGCAGCGAGAACCCCCACAAGAAGCGCATCAGGCCTCCCGATTCCAATGGGCGCGGGAAAGCGTGTGGCGGCGAGCGGGGCGAGCATGTTCCAGGCGAGCTCGGGATCTAGGGTCGGCCGCGCGCCTCGCAGACGCCACTGCCCAAGAGCCGGGTCACGCGCGGAAGCAGCAACTCGTAGACGACGGTCCCGAGTGAAAAGGGCTCTAGGTCGGGCTCGTCCGCCGGTAGGCCTTCTTGTGGCCACTCGTCGGACAGCTCTGCGGGCACCGCGTCGAGCTCGATGAACGAGATATTGCCGTCGTCGTCCGCATCAGCGGCCGCGTAGCGATCGAACTCGATCGGTGCATCGTCGTTCGGCGCGACGCGGAACAGCTCGTCCCCCTTCACCACGATACGAAGCTCGATCGCCGCGCCCCCAGTCAGCCCAACCACGCTGACCGGCGAGTCGCCTGATTCGGCGCTGCACTTCGCGACCTCGAAGCTTCTGCGAAACGACCACTCGAAGCGTTTCTCGACCCCGTCTCGAAGTCCGACCCCTCGGACGAGCAACGCCACTCGCTCGTCTTCTGCGTACGCGTCAGAACCTCGGGCGCGCATCAGCGCGGCGTCTTCGCTGTCTGCGCCAGCCCCCAAGAGGGCGCTCTCACTCGGGCCGCGCACGCGATACTCGACGCTGCATTCGCCGAGTCCGTAGACCAAGCCGACCTTGCCGCCCTCGGCGGTGGCAAAATCGAACAGCTTCTCGTAGTGGGTCTCCGAGTACAGGTTACACGGGCCAGGCTCGTCGCCATCTTCATCGGGGTCGTGGAGATCGACATCACCTAGCGCGGTCAAGAAGCTCTCGAAGCGCACCTGCCAGCCGTCGGCTGTCGTGAAGCCACCTCTGGTCGCCTCACTCGGTTGAGCGCTGACGAAAACGGACCCTGGCGTCGGCCGACTGTCGGCAGGCAAACAGCCGACGGTCACGCAGGCCGACAGCAGCGGCCCCCAGGCGCGGCTCAAAACCCGCCCTCGAGGCCGAAGCTCGGGATGCTGACCGGCCCGATCTCGTTTCCATTGATGGTCTCTGTATTGAGTGTTGCGTTGACCATTTCCAGCACCAGCGAGATCCACGTGGTCTCCAGGAAGCGCCACTTCTTCTCGACCCGAAAGTCCAAACGAAAAAATACAGGATCTCGCTCTGGGTCGCTCGGTCGAAACAGCGCCGACGCGGCCGAGCTGTCCAAAATGGGGGGCCCGGAGTAGATCGAGAAGCGCGCACCGCTTCGCCAGCCACGGCCCATATCGAAGCTGAGGGCAGAGTGCAGCACGTGGCTTCGGTCGAACGCAGCAGGAAATTTGAAGCCGTCGATGCTGCGCGTGCTGCGCGAGAACGTGTAAGCGATGAAGCCCCCGAGCCGACTGCTGAGCGATCGGCGAAGGTAGACCTCCAACCCTTTGGCATTGCCTTGACTGCGCGGGACCTGGTTGATGTCATCGCCGGGCGGCCGCACGCCGAGCGTGTCGCTCATGTTGAAGAAAATCGAGTCGAACGCTGTCACCGAGGCTGTCAACGAAAACGGCAGATCGACCTCGACGCCAGCGGACGCTTGGACCGAGCGCTGCAACCCTCCGCGCAGGCTGGCCACCGCCAGACCAGGCAACGGCACAATGAAAGAGGGCGGCTGGTGCGCCATTCCAATGGCACTCAAGAGCCTGACACGCTCGTGGGCATTCACCACCAGCGCAAAGCGCGGGTCGGCGGAGAGCGCCTGCGCTCCATTCGAGGCAAAGGCATCGACACGCACGCCCGGTGTCAACGTCACGCGCGGAGTGGGTTGCCAAACCAGATCTGCCCAGGCCCCGATGACGGCGTCCGTGCGAGGCGGAAACAATGAATTGAACGCGTCCGCATCGGGGTCGTCCGGGTCGACGTACAGTTGCTTGGCGGCGGAGTAGGAGTCGTGTTGAACGTCGAAGCCACCACGCACGGTCAGCGTCTCCGAAATGGGCTGTTTCAGCTCGAAACGAGTACCAAACGAGAGGTCTTTCGTATTACGGCCATCGGCGACACGCGTTTGATCGTAGCCCCAAGTCGCCGCCAGTCGCAGCGAGCCGCCTTTGGGTAGCTTCACGTCATAACGCCCGTCTACCCGATAGAACTCGGCGCCGAACAAAACAGTCTCGATCTCGTTCTCGGTGGAGGAGAGGTAGTCGTAGGCGCCGAACGAAAAGAGCGAAACGCGGTCCTTGCTGGTGATGTCGTAACTGACGCGCGCTTGGTAGTCGCGATAGTCGAGCGTGATCTCCGGGGAGATCAGCGAGAAGATGCCCGCAGTGTAGGAGTAGCGGCCGCCCAACAAGGCAGAGCCTCGGCCGTCGGCGAAGCCGCCTTCCACCAATGCGCCAGCGTCTACCAAGCGCAGATTCGCTTCGCCATGCCAATCGGTGCGGGGCTCGCTGGCTTCGGCCGAGACGATTGCACCCGCATAACGCCCATACTGAGCAGGGTAGGCGCCGGCATACAGATCGACCCGTTCAACGATGCCAGGGTGCACCACCGACGGCCCGGCTGCCGCGTGAAACAGGTAGGGCACACGGACCCCATCGAGAAAGTAGCCGACGTTTCCAGGTGGAGCGCCGCGTACATAGAAGAATGGCAAGCCAGAGATGATGGGCGTCACGCCAGGCAGTATCTCGATGGCACGAAACGGATCCCCGAATGCGCCTGGCAATTGTCGCACTTCGCCGCGCGTGAGCGACGTCACTGAAGGCGGGTGCTTTTGGCCGGTGACCGTCACGTCGATTCCGGGGGCGTCCGCTGCTGCCTCTGACTCCGCGGCATCGCCGGCAGGCGGCTCTGTCTGCTCCGTCTCCCGAGGGGGCACTGGCGGCGGCAACGGTTCTGCCTTCGCAATCGACGGACAGAGCCAAACTGCGGCGACGCAGCTCAATTCTCCCCAATGGAATGCAGACTTCACCATTGCAGCTCGAGATACGTCGATGCGCCGGCGCCATTTGGCCCCATAAGCGGCACGACCGACACTTCGGGTCGCCGTTCGGCGGACGGCGCCTTCGGTGGCGTGGCAGCGTCGAACGCGTACAAGAGCGCGCCGGTGACGAACAGTCCGAGGCCAGCGCCCGCAGCCACACCCGACGCGATGCGATAGCGATCCCGTGCGGCGATCGCGTCGTTGTAGACGGTGAAATCTTCGCCGTCTGGCGCTTCCATGAAGCCGACAACGTCGCTGGCCTTGCGCTGCTCGACGACGGCGAGCGCACCCAGCACGATGCCGGCGACGACGCCGTTCGAGCCGATACCGATCAGCGCCCACGCTGCCTTGCGCTGCGTGGTGCTGTCGAGCTCGACGGCGAGCGCGCGCGTCTTGCCGCGCACGAGCACCACGCGCTCTTCGCGGGGCTCGTGACCGTCGAGCACGACCACCACCTGGTGCGGCCCCGGGTCCGCGGAGATCGGCTCGGCAAACGGCGCGCTGCCGACCAGGATGCCGTCGACCCGCACTTCGGCGCCGCTCGGCGCCGTGACTGATAGCCTGGCTGGCACCGCACCGCTCGGCACGATCGATGTCGGGGTCGACGCTGCGCTACAGCCGAGCCCATGAGCCGAGCCGCCGGCAGCAACGAGAACAGCGCGCGCCCAGCGCCACCACCGGCGTTGCGGCTCCAGTCGCATGAACCTGAACGGTGACGCCGAATCTCGAGGAAGTCCACCGACCTCGCCGAAGCGATCAGGGACAAGGATCGTTGGCTTTGCCCGGCGTGCCCTTGTCACCCGATGACTGCAAGCTCGTCGCTGCACACTAGCGAGAGTCGTCGTTCATCGAGGCTTCGTAGAAATCCGGGTCGAGACTCAGCGACGCGCCGAGCGGCACCGTTCCCCAGTGGGTCGAATCGAGGACCAGCCCCTCCGAGGTCTCGACCGCCAGGTAGTCGCCGATGGCGCACGCCAAAACCAGGCACCCAGCCAGAAAAACACCGAAAAAATGAGCGACGCCGGGAAGAACCACGAGAAAGCGGATGGTCTAGCCAAACGCGCCTCTGTCGCTACCAGCTCAGTGTGCGCGGGTCACAATCAGTGATAGGTTGCCCACCGTGGCCGAGGTTGTGTGTCCGCAGTGCGAGCACGCTTGCGAGACGTCTCACAAGTTTTGCCCAGTCTGCGGCTTCCCCGTAGCTGAGCTTCAGAGCAAGACGGATGACCCGCTCATCGGGGTCACGCTGCCTGGCGGCTACGTCATTCTCGAGCTCGTCGGCGTCGGCGGCATGGGCCGCGTCTACCGCGCCGAGCAGAAGGTGCTCGGCCGCACCGTCGCGGTGAAAATCGTCCACCCCCATCTGTTGGGCGACGACAGTGCCTCGGCGCGCTTCATCACCGAGGCACGCGCCGCGTCGCGTCTGAACCACCCGAACTCGGTCGGCGTGATCGACTTCGGTCGCAACGCCGGCCAGCTCTACCTGGTGATGGAGTTCTTGCGCGGGCGCGACCTCGCACGCGTGACGTACGAGGACGGGCTGCTCGACTTCCCTCGCATCATCGACGTCCTCTGCCAGGTGCTCGCGGCGCTCGCAGAAGCCCACCATCTCGACATCATCCATCGCGATCTCAAGCCAGAAAACATCGTGCTCGAGCCGATGCGGTCCGGCGGCGATTTCGTGAAAGTCGTGGATTTCGGCCTCGCCAAGATGCGCGACCAAAACTCCAACATCACGAGCCCCGGTCTGGTCTGCGGCACCCCTGACTACATGGCCCCGGAGCAAGGCCGCGGCGACCCGATCGACGCCCGCAGCGATCTCTACGCTTGCGGCGTGATCCTCTACCAACTGTTGACCGGCAGGCTGCCCTTCGAGGCCGAGTCACCGACACAGGTGGTGCTGATGCACCTGTCCCAGCAGCCGCCAGACCCGAACAAGGTCGCTCCGGACCGCGACATTCCTCCCGTGCTCGTCGATCTTGTGCTGAAGGCGCTCGCCAAGAGCCCCGACGACCGGTTCCAGAACGCGGACGAGTACAGCGCCGCGCTGAAGACCGCGCTTTCGGTAATCGGCAGGCCCGGCAAAGAAGGCTGGGGCATCACCGACCATGGCACTCGCTGCACTTCGTGCAGCGCGCTCGTCCCGCTCGGTCAAAAATTTTGCGGCGACTGCGGGGCACGCGTGTCCGCGCAAGCGTCGGCGCCGACGGCCTCCGACAAGCTCGCGCAGATCCCGCGACTGCCGCTACCTTTCACGGGGCGCGAAGAAGATCTCGACTGGCTCGATGTATGCCGCTTCGAGGTGGGCTCGTGGGTCACGACCGCGCGCGTCGTAGGCGATCACGGCGTCGGCAAGACCCGCCTGCTGCGGCAGTTCCTGCGCATGGCAGCCGAATCCGGTGACTTGGTGGTAGAGGCGGGCCCGGACCCCTGGTCGGCCGACGTCGGCTATTTCGCGTTGAAAGAGGCGATCATCGGCCTCGCCCAGCTCGCACCAGACGGTGGCTCACCACAAGATTGGACCAGCGCCACGCCAGAGGCGCGCCGCGGGCTGGAAGAGATCTTCGGCAACGTCTCCGCGCACGCAGAGCCGCCGCCACCGGCGTGGGAGACGAATCACGACGAGCTCAGCCTCAGCGACCACCGCTTCATCGCGGCCGAGGCGCTGCGCTGGGCGATGGCTCGCGCCGCCCGCACTGCCCAGAAGCATCGCGTGATCCTCGCGATCGAAGACATTCACGTGATCGACGGCGGCAGCCGCAACGCGTTCGTTGACGTGATTCAAGAACCCCCGCTGGTCGGGATGCTGCTCGTCGGCACTCACCCACCGGATTTCGATCCCGGTTGGGGTGGCCCCGAACGTCAGCTGGGCGGCCTGCCGCTGGCGATCGCGTCTTCGCTCGCCAAGGGCCTCGCGCCGACGCCCACCGAAAATGGGACTGCTGTGAAGACCGTCTCGCCGATGTACGTCGAGCAACTGGTGCGCTTCGCGCTCGAAGGCGGCAAGGCGCCTGCGGCTCGCCTCGGCGACTTGATCGCCCAACGGATGGAGCGCCTGCAGTCGGACGCTCGCCGCGTGCTGCAAGCGTTGGTGGTGCTCGGCGATGAAGCAGATCCGGGCCAGCTGCTTTCGATGGTGCAGGTCGCCGACCCCGACGCCGCGATCGACGAGCTGCGCACCGCAGGCATGATCGAGTTCCGCGAGCGAAACTCCGTGGTCGCCGCCGCCGCCAGCGGCACCTCCCCGTCGTCGCCGCGCCACTTCAGCTGCTCGCATCCGCTGATCCGTGACGTCGTGCTGGCCACGATTCCGGCGGGCGTGAAGCGTGAGCTTCACGAGCTCGCCGGCAGCGACGAAGGCGGCAACCGGCAGTCGTTGCCGCTCGAGGTGCTCGCCCTCCACGCGTACCACGCGCAGAACTCGTTCGAAGCGCTGATGCTGCTGGAGACGATCGCCAATCGCTCCTCCGCCCGCGGAGACTTGTACGGGTGCGTGATCGCCCTCCGGCGCGCGCTCGACTTGGCGCGGCGCGAGCTGTTCCGCGGCGACATCGACGATCCGGTGCGCGCGGTGCTCATCTTCAGCCGCAAGCTCGGCGAGGCGCTGGCTCGCTCGGGCAACCACGCCGACGCCACCGGCGTGCTGCACGAGGCGCTCGATCTCGCTGGGCCCACCGGCTCGGATCGCGTGCAGGTGCTGGGTGCCCTCGCGTTTACGGCCAAAGAGCGGGCGCGTCCGATCGAGGCTCGCAAGTTCCTTCGCGAAGCAATTCACCTTGCGAAAGACGAGCTGCTCGTCGATCTGGTCGATTCGCTGGAGCGCGCTCGGCGCGACTGGGCGATCCCCTGACGCGGGCGTCGTGGCTTGCATGAACAGTCCGAGCTTCGTCGCGCGGTGGGATCTGGACAAGACCTACCTGCGAACGGATTTCGACACCCTGCGCGATCTGATCCGTACTGCGATCGAGCGGCCTGATCAAAAACGCACGGTGCCAGGCGCCGCGGCCTTACTTCGCGAGCTTGGTCGAGCTGGAGTCGAGACGCACATCCTGAGCGGCAGCCCCGAGCAGCTGCGCGGGCGCATCGTCGAAAAGCTGAAGCTCGACGGCGTTCGCTACGCGTCACTCACGCTCAAGCCGAATTTGCAGAACTTGCTGCGGCTGCGCTTCCGCGCGCTGCGCGGCCAGCTCGGCTACAAGTTGCCTGCCCTGCTCCAGGGGCGTTGCGAGCTGCTCACCCAACGCGTCGCGGACGGCTTCGTTCACGAGGTGTTGCTGGGTGACGACGCCGAGGCTGACGCCTTCGTGTACTGCCTCTACAGCGATGTGTGCGGCGGCGTCGTGGGCCCCGAGCTGCTCAGCGAGGTGCTCACGCGCGGTGGCGCCTACGAAGACTCGATCCGGGACGCGCGGCGATTCGCCTCCTACATCGAGAAAGGCCCAATCGTCGAGCGCGTGCTCATCCACCTCGATCGCCAATCGTCCCCCAGCGATTTTGCCGTGTTCGGCGCTCGCGTGGTCCCCTTTTACAACTACCTGCAGGCAGCGCTCATTCTGTTCGAAGACGGGCGCCTTTCGCCCGAGGCGGTGCTGGCGATCGCCGCAGACCTAGTCGTCGTTCACAATTTCGAGCGCACGGCACTGTCTCGCAGCTACCTCGATTTGGTCCGGCGCGGACACGTTCGGGGCAACCGAACCGCGGAGCTCGAGCGCGCGCTGAGCGATCGCTTGAGCGCTCCCGGCACAGCGGCGGGTAGCGAGCTGGTCGGCATGATCGAAACCATCGTGCAGAGCCCGCGATCGGCGGGCCCGACCGGCTCGCTAGCGCGAAGCGAGACCGTCGAGATCGACTACTTGGCGCTGGTTCTTGCGCACAATCCACGCCACAAGAAGAAGCGCCAGTCGCGCCGATAAATCGCGCCGATAAATCGCGGTGGCCGTCAACCAGGCACGAAAACTGTGCCGCCCACGGCTCGGACCGAGTATGCACACCGCGAGCGATTATTCGCCCTGTCTCCTACTCTTCGTCCCCCTCGTGAAAAGGGGGCTTTCCGATCGAGGAAAACGTCGGTGGATAGCGACTTGGCCGAGGCCGTCACGGCGCTGAAGGGCGCATTCGACCAACGCAAAATCCCGGTGCAGTTTGGTCAAGCCGACTCGCAAGAGATCGAGCGACTACGCAAGGCGTTGAAGGTGCCGGCGCGGTATCGCTCCTTTCTCGCGGCAGCCGACCCGGTCGACGTCGAGACGGTGACGCCCATCGAGCGAGTGAGGTTTTTCCCCGCGGGCAAGCTGTACGACGAGCAACTCGGCTACGCGCTCGACGAGGCTGGCGTGCTGGTGAACGGCGGCGCCCAAAACCCCAACTGGCGCAAGAGCTGGCTCTTGATCGCGCGCAGCGCGCTCTTGGGTGATCCCTACTTCCTCGATGTGTCCAAGCTCGATGCAGAGGGCGACTGCCCCATTTTCACTGCCATGACCGGGACAGAGTCGTTCAAGCCGGTGCTGTGCGCTTCGAGCTTGCAGCAGTTCTTGCGCATCCTGGCCACCGCGATGGAGGTCGCAGCTGGCTTTGGTGAGGCCGTGATGGACGACGACGATGAGCGCACCTTCCGCGAGCAGCTCGCACCGAAAGTAAAGACGATCGATTCGGTTGCTCTACGCGCCGGCCACTGGACCTAATCGAGATGGCGGGCGGCACTGTCTGCCCCACCTGCGGGCACCGCCAAGGAGCGAACGACGCCTGGTGCACTGAGTGCGGTGGCATGTTGGTAGCCGCCGAGACCTCGGACTCAGCAGAACGGGCGCCCGCGAAGACCGCCCCCGGTGAGCCAGCAGAAAAGGCGTTCGAACGCCCCCGCAGCACCAAGACTGAACCGTCGAGCGGCCCCATTTCGGAGGCCAACGTGGGCACTCCGGAGGCAGCTACCGCCACGGCGACCCCAGAAGTAGCCCCCAAACTGACGGCGGGCACGGTGATCGACAACAAATACTCGATCGTTCGCGTGCTCGGCGAAGGCGGCATGGGGGTCGTGTATCTCGCAGAAGACATCCACACCGGTGTCGAGATCGTCCTCAAGGCCGTGCGCCCGGAGCTCATTCACCGACGCGATGTGCGCGACCGCACCCTCGCCGAGGGCCGAACGCTGGCTCGCATCGATCACCCGAACGTGGTGCATCTGAACGCGGTCGTGACCGATGACACAGGTCTCTGGCTGGTCATGCAGTACATCGAAGGCGAGAGCCTCGATCGCACGATCAAGCGCTACAAAGAGAACGGCGAAAGGGTCTCTTTCACGTTCGCCATCGACATCTTCCGTCAGGTTCTATCGGGCGTCGGCGCCGCCCATCGCGATGGCGTCATCCATCGCGACATCAAGCCTGCCAACGTGCTCGTGCGCAAGAAGGACGGCGTCGCCAAGGTGACGGACTTCGGGATCGCCAAACCGGAGGCGCAAGCGCGCGTGGGTCAAGGCAACACCAAGGGTGTGATCGGCTCGCTCTGGTACATGTCGCCAGAACAAGTGCAGGGTCGGCGTGACCTCGACAAACGTGTCGACATCTACGGGCTCGGGATCCTGTTGTTCGAGCTGCTCACTGGGCATGTACCGTTCACCGCCGACTCCAGCTACGAGATCATGCGTCTGCACGTCGAAGAGCCCTTCCCCAAGGTCGTCAGCGAGCGAGCCGACATTCCGAGCTGGGTCGACGACGTGCTCGTCAGGGCTTGCGCGAAGAAACGCGAAGACCGCTTTGCGAGCTGCGATGAATTTTTGGCAGCCATCGACGTTCACGTCGGCAGACCGTTGACCAACGTGGCCGGTCATACCCGTCTGGGTAACGTGCGGCCCGCGACGACCCAAACAGAAGCACTGGCGCTCCCGGCGAAAGCCGCGACCACGAGCAGCAAGACGAGCCCGGGCGAGCGCCACGCGTCGCGCGGGTGGGTGTACGGCTTGGTCGGCCTCTTGACGATCGCAGCGGCAGGCGCGGTGGTTTACGTCTTCGCGTTCGCTGGCGAGGGCTCGAGCAAGCCCAAACGGGCAACCACCAGCACAGAGCCGAGCGTATCGGCCGCAGTACTGACGCCGTCCGCCCCGGCCGGCCCCAGCGCGGCGCCGAAGCTCGACGCGCTCGACGCGCTGGTCGGCTCTTGGAAGAGCGAAGCCGGCACGGAATTTCTGGCCGTGCGCGTCGCCGACAAGGTCGAATTTCGCGTCGTCGATCCAAAGCAGCTCGCCCCCGCCGACTACGCCGAAGGAGAGGCCCGCTTCGTCTTGCGACGAGGCAGCAACGACGCGAGCTACCTGGTGGAAGAGAAGATGCGTCCTCAAGCGAGCGTGCCATTCGACCCGAAGTCGCGCACCACCTGCCAAGAGATCTGGACCGAAGTCGACGACAAGCCGCTGGTTGCGAGCCTGGTGGGGGCCGAGCTGCAAGTCGACTTCGCGAAGCTATTTTTTTCGGACAAGAATTTCAAAATCGAGAACGACAAGATCGTGAGCTGCTCGAAGCTCGCTGGGGCGGCCCGCGGCCGCGGCCGAACTACCCTGAAGAAATCCTGAGCTGCTGGTACACTTCGCTACCATGCAGCCATACTCGACGATGCGTCTTGTAAGGGCGGCGTCCGTCTTGTTGTTGCTGGGGGCCTGCCTCGACTTCGATCGCTACGGCGAGCCTTCGGGGGGGAGCGGCGGCGGCAGCCCTGGCTCGGGAGCGCCTCCGCTCGGCGGCAGTGCGAGCGCGGGCGGCAATGGTGGTGAAGCTGGCGCCCCCGCACGGCTCGTCTGCGGCGACGGCGTGCTCGACCCAGGCGAAGTTTGCGACGACGGGATCGGCGACCCTGCATACTGTGTGGATTGCGAGGTGGTTTGCGACGGAGAAGACGAGCTGCTCTACGTCGTCTCCTCCCACTGTTACTTCCTCGACCCCGACGGCGACCTCGAGTGGGCCGAGGCGGTCGTCGCTTGCTCGAGCTGGCGCGCGGGGGCTTATCTCGCTGCGCTCGAGACCCCGGCTGAACAGCTTTTCCTCGAGCAACTGTTCCTCGAGACGATTTGGCTCGGTGGGCAGGCCAACGCAGACGATGTTTGGAGCTGGGTCAATGGCGAGCCGTTCAGCTTCACGAATTGGGACACGGACGCGGATCAGCCGGACAACGGCAACAACGAAGGTTGTATGGGCGTCTGGGACGGCGGCACGCAGTGGCACGACATCGTCTGCAACGAAAGCTACCCCTATCTGTGCGAGTGGCAGGCGCCGATCCAATAGGCCTCCCGCGGTGGGTAGCTCGATCAAAAATCGACCGGCTCACCTCGCGTCGTCGGCGGCGGTAAGTCGCCGGCGTCCGGTTCGAAAACCTCCGCCAGCGCATCGATCGTCTCGAGCGCGCCATCGAACCGGTGCGCGGGATCGAGCGCCGTGCCTTTTGCGAACCACGCATCGAACGCCGCAGGCAGCGCGACCCCTCGGGCGAGCGCCCGCGCCGACGCTGGCTCTTTCGCGCCGGCCGTGATCGCCAGGAGCAGCGGGTACACGTTGTCGAGGCGCGACTGCTCGATCGACCAATAAGCGGCTCCCGTGAGTAGGGTGAACGCAACATGGGCGAGCGCATACAAATCGGCGCGAATCCCGATGGTCTTGTCACCGCGGACCTGCTCGGGAGCCATGTACACAGGCGTGCCGAGGGCACGTGTCGTCTCTGCCGCGGACATGCTCTCAGCGACGATCTTGGCGATGCCGAAATCGACGATCTTGATGCAAGGCGAGCCGTCTTCACGCCGTGTGAGAAACAGGTTCTCCGGTTTGAGATCGCGATGGATGACACCTTCGGCGTGGGCCTTCGAAAGCCCCATCGCGGTTTGTCGCAGGTACACGAGCGCGTCGCGGGGCGGCAAGCGACGCAAGCGCACGAGCTCCGCGAACAAGTCGGCACCGCGCAACAGCTCCATCACCAGGTAAGGCAGCCCGCTCTGCGAATCGGTACCGCCATCGTAGACGCCGACGATGTAGTCGCTCTCGATCGATGCGGTGACCATCGTCTCCTGTCGAAAGCGCTGGCGCATCTCCAGCGACCCGACCAGCTCGCGTTTCATCAGCTTGAGCGCTGCACGCTTGGCCGTGCCGCGGTGGAAGACCTCGTAGAGCGAGCCCATGCCCCCCGCTTCGATGGAGCGCACAACTTCCCAACGCCCTTCGATCGCGGAGCCGATCGCCAAGCTGTCGACCGCGTTCGTCACAGATTGAGCTCTCTCTGGCGCTCTTCTAGAAGCCGCCGATCTCGTCGGGAACCACGCTCGGCTTGCTGCCGTTCAACACCGAGCACTTTACAGTAGTCGTGGCAGTCTCGCTGCTGGCGCGACCGCCGCCCTGCATCAGCGTCTTCAGATTCTGCTGCACCGACGACTGCACCTCGGCAGCGCCGCTTTGCGGCACCGCGTTGCCGCTGCCATCGTAGACCGTGGTGCTCACGCCTTGGCCGCGCGCGACTTCGTTGCCGGGGAAGCTGAGGTTGACAGTGACACGTACCAGCGCACCGCCGCCAGGGCCGATGCCGAAAGCCAGCGGCTTCTTCGCGAACGAGCCACAAAACGACGGCGTTCCTGGGCCGTTCGGCGGACCGTAGGTGGTGTGTGCCCATTGCTGCACGTTGACCACGAACTCGCTGCCCCCGCTGTTCGCGTAAGGCACGCAGCGCCCGAGGGCGGTGTCGAAAGCCTCGCCCGTCGCGCAAGCTTGCGTCTGTTGGCAGGCAGTGCCCGTCCACACTTCGTCTTTGGCGCACGCTTGCGCCTGCGGAACGCACGCTGCCTGCCCGCCGCTCACGACGAGCACCTCACCCGCGGCGCAGCCGAGCTTTTGTCCTTGACCGATGGTGACGCCAGTCTGCTGTGCCACCTGCTCTTTCGGAACGCAAAACCCGGTGCGCTCGTCGAGCGAGTCACCAGGCCGACACGAAAGCTTCACGCACTTGCCGCGGTTCTTGGCGGTAGGTGCCCAGCCATAGCCCGGGCCGCAATACTCGGTCGCCTTCGCCTGGTCGAGACACTGGCCCGCGATATCGAAATAGCCGGCGCTGCACTGGCAGCGTTTGCGCTTGGTGTTGTACTCGGCGCCATCGGCGCACGACGAGATTGAGCAGCGGCAGTTTCGTCCGTTGCAGATCTCCAGGAAACAAGAGTTCGCTGGGCAACCCGTCAGCAGGGGCGCAAACGCCGCGGTGCCGAGCAGTGAAACCGGAAGTAAAGCCTGAAAAAAGTGACGAACCGTCATGCGCATCAACAGCGTACCCAAACCCACAGCCCCTGACCACGGCGCAAGGACCATTCCCAAGGCCGAAAGGCCGTGTTAGGAGCGCCACGTCTCACTTACAGTCCCGAAACGCCCCTGTAACAAAGCTAACGCCAGAACGTTACCCGGGTGGGCTCGACAAGTGCCAAACCGAATCATAGTCGGCACTTACCAAGCCTGGCATGAGCCCTGCATAGTGGGCACGATCCTTTTCTGTTCGTCGCACGTCCACGCACGTGTGGCCCAGTTTTCAGCAAAAAACGACGGTCTGTGCCGTCAGGAATTTGTCTGGGGCCGCGAGAGCGACCCGGTTCGCGCAGCAACAACAAGACTTCGTCCGCGTGCTTCTGAGCAAAGAATTGCTGAGCGGCGGCGGACCTTACGGGCGCGAGGAGCCTCACTCCTCGGCCCCGGCAGTTTGAAGGAGGACAACCGATGAAGATGTGGACGCGGGCGGTATTGATTGGGGCCGTTGGCCTGACCGCCGGTGGAGCAGTGGGCTGCGCTGAAGAGCGTGAGCCCATCAACCGGACACAACCAAACGCCCTGTCGAAGTCTTTCTTCGTCGGGGAAGATTTTGTCGGCACGCAGGACGACCCTGAGTTCTACGCGCGCCAGCAGATCGTCGACATCGGCTACGGCGCCGCGCAGGACGGGCTTTTCACGTCCACCTACGCAGCCCCGCCCACCGTCATCAAGTGGGAGATTCAGGAGGATTTGCTCCTCGGCCGCATCACCTACAACCGCATCGAAGAAGCGGACAGCACTGGCGACGGAGCCTCCAGCAAGAACGGCCAGCTCGCCTACGCATTCCCCATCATCAGCCACTTCGACGTGCGTCGCGACTACAACCCGAGCACCGGCGAAGAAGGCAACGTCATCGGTGAAAACACCAGCGACCGACATTGGGACCAGCGCACGTACTTCCGCGTCGACTGGTCGCGCAACCTCAACACCGATGCCTACGACTTCGACACGCTGTCGCTTGTCGGCCTGTATGGCAGCATCCAGTACGAGCCGCTCGCCTGGTACGTCAATGATCCGGCAAGCCCGGATGCACCTCATTTCTCGACAGACGAAGGTTACTTCGACGTCACGACCAAGGCCCTGGCGACGCCAGGCTTGATTGATCTCTCGCACCTCGGCTGGGGCGTCGATTCGTACCCCGCTTGTTACCTGCCCAACGACATCCTGGGTGGCTCCTGGCCGTTCGGTAACTGTAACCCGAGCGAGCTGACGCTGCGCATGTCGTTCCGACGTGTCGAAACGAGCGACTACGAGCCGGTCGACTGGGACGGCAATCGCTTCGCTGCCTTCGGCATCTTCTATGGTGAGCGCTTCGGCTATGCCCGCAACTACGGCATCGTCGACCAGAAGTGGCACCGTTTCGCTGCTCGCTACAACATCTGGGAAAAGTCGCACGCCTACAAAGAGGGCACCGAGTGCAAAGACGGTTGGGTGGCCAGCACCGACTTCCCGGGTCAATGCGAATACCCCTGTTACACGGACGAAAAGACGCAGCCGAGCGAGGACCCGAACCGCGACTGTGGCAACGCAGTCGAATCGTGTCGCGGCCTCGAGATCAAAGCAGACGAGATCGTCGGCAACGGGACGGCAGACGAGTGTGAGCCTGTAGGGGCTGGGTCGCAGTGCGATCAATTCAAGCAGAAGTGCACGCTGCCCTACACCAAGCGCACGCCGGCTCCGGTGGTGTGGCACTACACCAAGAACTCGAACAACCAGTACTACCTCGGCACGGAGTGGGCGACCCACGAATGGGACGTCGCCATGCGAACGGCCGTTCGTGTTGCTCAGTACGGCGAGTGCGTCACGACAGAAGCCGCCAACGCAAATGGCGACTTCGCCGGCGCGCAAGCGGCCTGCGCAGTGGCCTACCCGATGTACACCGGCCAACAAGAAGAGAACGAAGACGCCGTCGCGCTCTCACGCGAAGTCGACGACTGCAAGGCGTCGCAAGGCTCTTGGAAAGACGCCGACGGAGGCTCCGCTCCCTGGAGCGAAAGCCGCGTCGAGTTCTGCAAGGCGCAAGCGAAGAGCATCGGCAACGCACGCGGCTATGCGGCTGGCGTCATCAGCATCGCCGAGATGGACGAAATGGTCACGCTCTGCCATGGCCCGGTGGAGGCCACCGACAGCCCCGCGTGCATCAAAGATCTGCAGCGTCTGAAGTCGGACGCGGGTCTCAAAAAGGAGAAGCGCAAGGTGCTGCCTGAAGGCATCACGGCGGCCGATTGCGACTACGCGTGGGAGAACGAGTACGACTTGGCCGGCCAGCTCGACCAAACTGTGCTCGACGCCTGCGACAACGGCTTCTACGCCCGCATCGGCGACCTGCGTTACCACCAGGTCAACGTCATTCGTACGCCCCAGACGCCCTCCCCGTGGGGCATCATGGTCGACGCTGACGACCCGCGCACCGGCGAGAAGATTCACGCCAGCGTCAACGTGTGGTCGCACGTGACCGACCTTGCAACGCAAGGCCACGTCGACATGATGCGCTACATCAAGGGTGAGCTCGAGACGTCCGACGTCACCAACGGCACCTACGTGCGCGACTGGGCCAGCGCTGCAGAAGCAGCCGGTGGCAAAGGCGTGCTCGGCACGATGGACCGCGCAACGGTCGAGCGTCGCAAGTTCGCCGCTGTCGACGGTCGCGACTTCGACACTGGTGAGCCCAAGGTCAGCATCGAAGAAGGCAGCCGCGGCGACGACCTGAATCCGCAGCTGGCCGCTCAAAGCAGAGAGCTACGCAAGCGGCTCAGCACCATCACAGCCGACAACTCGGTCACGAGCATCAATCGCCCGTTCAGCGACGCCCGTCGCATGGCAGCGATGGATTCGACGACAGAGGCAGACCTGGTGACCCCCGCCATGATGCAGCTCGGTGGCATGAACCAGTCCGCCGCCAATGCGCCAGACCAGGGCGTGCTCGGCTTCGAGGTCAACAGCATGGCCTCATCGTCGATTCTTCGCACACTGAACCCGCAGATTCAGCGGGACATGCGCAACGCGCAAGAGCTCGGCCTAGCGGCTCGCGGCTCGTGCATGTTGAACGCCGAGCACATCATGTCCGTCTCGCCCAACACGATGGTCAGCCTGGCTGGCGTGATGGAGCGTAAGTTTGGTCCCTTCGATCCGACGGCGAGCAAAACCGACCAGCTGGCACACGCTGACGCGATTCAGAAGTACCTCGCTCAGAAGTACCAGTACGCCGTGATGATTCACGAGATGGGTCACTCCATCGGTCACCGCCACAACTTCGTGTCGAGCTCCTTCGCCTTCGGCTACCGGCCGCAGTATTGGCAGCTTCGAACCAAAGACGGGACCGTGACCAACGAGTGCGACGACGTCTCGGCCGACGGCGAAGACTGCATCGGGCCGCGTTACCTCGACCCGCCGACGCAAACCGAAAGCGATGAGCTGATCTGGATGTGGCAACACTCCAGCGTCATGGATTACCCGGGTGAGCTGTCGCAAGACATGCTCGGCCTGGGCGCCTACGACTACGCGGCCACGCGCATGTTCTACGGCAACACAGTGGCCGTTCACGCCGAGCCCGAGTTCGCTGAAGGCGGTGCCAACGACAGCACCATCTTCAACATCAGCGACACCTTCGGCGGCATCATCGGCTACGACTACGTCAACAAGCAGGGCAACAAGATCCACTACAGTCAGCTTCAGAACCAAGTGGGTCTGATCAAGAATTGTGTCGAGGTCGACGCTGCTGCCTACCAGCCGAAAAACTGGGACACCGAGTTGCTTGGAACGTGGGACTCCTTGGTTGACGGCTTCATCGTCACCCAAGACGGACGAGCAACACGCTGCAAGTCCCCCACGGTCGACTATGTTCCGTACGACAAGCTCCGCGCGCCGACCGACGGCGAGGTTGGGGCCGCCTTCTACCGCGGAGGTGGCGCGGTCGCAGTGGACGCACAAGAACGCCTGCGCGTCCCGTACGGCTTCGCAACGGACAGCTGGGCCGATGCCGGAAACGCCTCCGTCTTCCGACACGACAACGGCGCGGACATCTACGAGCTGTTCAACTTCTTCATCACGGAGCAAGAGACTCGGCACATCTTCGACAACTACCGAAGAAACCGCACGAGCTTCAGCGTCCGCACGCAGTCCGGTCGTATTCTCGGTCGCTACAACGAGAAGATGCGTGATGCGGCCAAGGGCCTCGGCCTGTTGGCGAACATCTACCGCGCCTTCTACGCGGAGGCGGGCCAAGACTACGCCGTGCAATGGGCCAACCGGGCGAACACCGACTACCCGGAAAACATTCTTGCGTCGGGTATCGCGTTCGATCACTTCGCCCGGCAGCTTCAGCGGCCGGAGTCGGGTGGCTTCGTCGCCTACCAGAACTGGCAGGCTCCCATCGGCGTCAACGGTCTCACTCAGCAGGACCTGGTCTGGCGCACGAACCAAAGCGGCTTCGCCGTGAGCCAGAACGACGAGGACGCTGCGTTCATCGTGTTCGACGGCGCCACCGGCAAGTTCGGGCAAGTCGCCTACGGCGGCAAGCTGGTCGAGAATCGTCTCTCCGACAACAACGGCGAGTTCGATCGCGACTACCAAATCAACGCCGGCTCTTACTACGACAAGGTGTACGCCCCGTACCTCTTGACCGAGTCGGTCGACAACTTCATCAGCGACTCGTACGCGGACTTCACGGATCCGCGCTACCGCGCCGTCTCCATGGCAGACTTGTTCCCGGACGGTTATCGCCGCCTGTTGGCCAACAATCTGACGAACGACGACTTCATCAAGGGCGCTCGTATCGCCGCGAATCCGTCGGGGCCGACCACTCGCCCCAACCCGACGCTCGACGATGACAAGTTCCCAAGCATGGGTCTCGGCACGACCACCTGGTGGACGTCTGAACCCGAAGTCTGCTTCCCCGGCGAAGCTGGCATCGTGTGCTCGGTTTACGGCTGCCCGACCGGCGTAGCCTGCGGCGGCGGCAACCTGCTTCCGCTAAACCCGCTCGCGCCAGTGAACACCACCGTGCTCGACCCGTCGGTCAGCTGGGAGCAACAGAAGTTCTTGTTCGCTCAGACGCTGATCTACTTGCCCGAAAACCAGAAGAACACCTGGATCAACATGCTCGGTCTCTGGGAGGTCGGCGCAGACACGGATCCGGGCTTCGAGAACCGAATCGAGCTGCACTTGCCCGACGGCAAGGTCTATGTCGCTCGCACCTACGGCACCGAGGTCATCTTCGGCAAGACGGTGCAACGTGGCATCGCAGCTCGCGTTCTCGAGTACGCCAACGAGTTGATGCGCAACGCATACGTCTGCACGGAAGAAGTCGGCACCGATGGCACCTCCTGGTGCATCCCCGAGATTCTCCCGGGCGGGAAGCCCGTCATTCGTGACGATCCGGGAATCGCCGGTACAGGCACCGAGTGCAGCGCCAACCGCGCCTGCATCGCGCTCGAGAACTACCAGTCCCTGCCCACCTTCATGCGCCAGTCGCTCCACGACTTCCGCATGGCGGACGCATCGATGAAGGGCATCTACGACTGATCTCGTAGTCACCTTCTGAAATAGCGGTTCGAGCCCCGCCTCCTGAAAAGGATGCGGGGTTCGCTGCTTTTGTGTTCGTCGAAGTGAAGCTTCAGGTGTAGCGACGTTCGAACACGGAGCGCAGCCGATTGTCGGTGCGCAACATCTCGAGCGTGTGATCGGCGTGGCCCGCGGCGAAGCCGTTGCCGATGAACAAGTCGACGTCCGCGCCGATACCTTCTGCGCCTAGCGCACAGGCCGTGAACGAAGTGCTCATCGCGAAGAAGTAGACCTTGCCCCGATCCTTGGTCGCGCAGATGGCGGCCATCTCGCAGCCCGGCACGTTGACGCAGCTGAAAGTCAGATCCGCACACTCGCCCTGAGTGAGCTCGGCGACGCGGTCTCGAACGGCAACGGCGTCGCGCGCGTCGAGCTCGATCACAGCGTCGCAGATGTTGAAAGAGCTCAGCTCTTTGGCATAGGGCGGGTGGCTCTCGAGGCCGATCACCTTGCCTGCTGTGCCGACGCGCGCACGGGCCTCGACAGCGCAAAGCAGCCCACTTTTGCCGCCCGCGCCGAGAATCAGCACGGTGTCGCCCGGTTTCGCCAGGCGCTTCACCTGCGGGGCCGCGCCAGCGACGTCCAGCGCCGCCAGCGCCAGTCGGTGATTCATGTCGGACGGCATCTTGGCGAACGGGGCGCTCGCGAAAATGACTGCGGTGCCCTCCACGTCGACCTGCGCGCTCTGCGGGCGCACGGCGATCACCCGTTTCAGCTGCAAGGGCGTGAGCGAGAGCGACGCCAAGGTCGCCACCCGGTCGCCCACGGCCACTCCGCGCTCGCTGACCAAGCCGCCCACGCGCTTGACCGTGCCCACCAGCATGCCGCCCGAGCCCGTGACGGGGTTGTGCTGTTTGCCCCTTTTTGCCACCGTCGCGAGCACAAGCTGGCCTACCTTGCCGCTGTCGCCACTGCTCGCTTCTTCCATCTGGCGGAAGCTGGCAGCGTCGATGTTCAGGGTCTCGACTTCGACCAGGATCTCGCTTTCGAAGATTTTGCTGGGGTCATTGTCCAGTTTGCTGGCCCGCTGGGGCAGCGGCAGGGCCTGGTCCGGGTCGGTTTCCGGGAGCACACGATGCAGGCCCAAGGGGTCGCCAGGTTCCATCCCGTTACCATGCCGCGTTTTCGGACGCTTCGATAGGCACTTCAGGATCGGTCTTTACCGGCCCTGAGCGTGACGCTTTCAGATGAGCCCGTGCGCAACTTGACCGCAGTCCTTCCGAGAAACTACTCTCGTTTCGCCTTGGTCCCATTTGGATCTCGGCGCGTTCCTTTGCCTCAAGCGTGACACCCAAGAGCCTTCGACCCGCGTGACGATGGATCATCAACCTCCCAGGGTTCCCCTGAGCCAGCTCGCGCTGCGCTTCATCTCGGGGAAGTACCAAGGGGGCGAATTTCCGCTGGGTGAAAACAAGGAGATCATCATTGGTCGATCCAGTGATCTCGACATGGTCCTCGTCGAAGACATGGTCTCACGCAGACACGCGCGCATCGCGTGCTCGGACGCAGACATCACGATCGAAGATCTCGGCTCGACCAACGGCACCTTCGTCAACGGCGAGAAGATCCGCCGCGCCAACCTCAAAGAAGGCGATCGCGTGCTGATCGGCACCAGCATCTTGAAGCTGGTGATCAGCGACTCGACGAACGGCGCAGCGCGACGCCCGACCGGCGAACAAGGCCGCAATCAGCCTGGCAAGACCATGTCCGGCGCGATCGACGAAATTCCGCTGCCTGATCTGCTGCAGCTACTCGGCACCTCCAAGAAGAGCGGCATCCTGGTGGTGCAGTCCGACGAGGACGTCGGCAAGATCGTGATGCGCAAGGGGCAGATCGTATACGCCTCGATCAACGACCTCGAAGAGGTGCCGCCGCTGAAGAGCGTGTACCGCATCCTCACCTGGACGACGGGCACCTTCTCGCTCGAGCCCTACGACGAGTCGCCGATCGAGGGCGAGATCGACTGCAGCGTGCAGGAGATCTTGATGGAGGGCCTCCGTCAGATCGACGAGCTCAACAACCTTCGCCACCGTTTGCCCGATCTCGACTCGCGCGTGCTGCTCGTGCACCCACTGCAATCGCCACTACGCGGCCTCAAGCCCGTCGAGCTCGACGTGCTGCAGCTCGCCATCAACTTCGGGCACGTCGCCACGATTCTGAACAAGAGCCCTGCGACCGACCTCGATACCGCCGAAGTTTTGCTGCGGCTGATGTCGCAGAACTACCTGCAAGTCGAGTAACGCTGCACATGATTTGGTAGGCTGGCGCGCCATGGCGCCCTCCACTTCTGCTCCGCAAGGAGTTGCTCCGACGTTCGACATCCGTCCGATCGCCGACGTCGCAGCCGACCTGGGCCTCGCGCCCGAGCACGTCATCCCGTACGGCCGCGACAAAGCCAAGATTGATCGCAAGGCCTTCGACGCGCCGCCGCGCGGAAAAGGTCGCCTGGTGCTGGTCAGCGCGATCAATCCAACGCCGGCTGGTGAAGGCAAAACCACGACGTCGATTGGCTTGGCGATGGGCCTCAGGCGCCTCGGAGAAAGCGTCGTGGCGTGCTTGCGAGAGCCGTCGCTTGGGCCTGTGTTCGGCGTCAAGGGTGGCGGCACTGGCGGCGGGCGCGCCAGCCTGCACCCGGCTGAAGACATCAACATGCACTTCACCGGCGACATCCACGCGATCACGTCGGCAAACAACCTGCTCTCTGCGCTCGTCGACAACGCGCTCCACTTTCGGCAGACGTTCGGCGGCAAAGGGCGGCTCGACCCGCGCGGTATCAGCTGGGCGCGTGCGCTCGACATGAACGACCGCTCGCTGCGCAACGTGATGGTGGGCCTCGGCGGCAAGCTCGACGGCGTCCCACGGCAAGAGCGCTTCGACATCACCGCTGCCAGCGAAGTGATGGCCGTGCTCGCGCTCGCTCGTGACCAGGCGGACTTGGAGACGCGCCTCGGTCGCATCATCGTCGGCACCAACGAGCTCTTCGCGCCGATCACGTCGAGCGACCTCGGCGGCGCGCGCGCGATGGCGGCTGTGCTGCGTGACGCGCTTTTGCCGAACTTGGTTCAAACGCTCGAGGGCGGGCCCGCCATCGTGCACGCAGGCCCATTCGCCAACATCGCCCACGGCTGCAATTCGATTGTCGCCACCGAGCTCGGCATGCGTTTGGCGGACTACGTGATCACCGAGGCCGGCTTCGGCTTCGATCTGGGCGGCGAGAAGTTCCTCGACATCAAGTGCCGCGCCCTCGGCGTGTGGCCACGCGCCCTCGTTCTCGTCGCCACCCTGCGCGCACTCAAGATGCACGGCGGCTCACCAGTAAAGACAGCGGGCGCGCCCAACGCCGAGGCGCTCTCGAAGGGCACCGAGCACTTGGTGCACCACTTGGAGACAGCGCACACGTTGGGCCTACCAGCAGTCGTCGCCATCAACCGCTTTCCAGACGACTCCGACGACGAGGTGGCCCAGCTGCAGCGCGAAGCGATCAAGGTCGGCGCCAACGTGGTCGTCTCCACCGGCTTTGCAAAAGGTGGCGAAGGGGGCATCGAGCTCGCCCGCGCGATCGTCGAAATTTGCAAAGGCAACGACGCCTCCCCTCCCCCGCCGCGCTTCAGCTACGAGCTCAGCGACCCGCTGCCACTCAAGATCGAAAAGGTCGCCAAGCTCTTCTATGGCGCCGACAAGATCGAGCTCTCGTCACGCGCCGAGAAGGACATCGCTCGCATTGTCGCACTCGGCGGCGGCGAGCTACCTGTGTGCATGGCGAAGACACAGCTCTCGCTCACCGACGACCCGACGAAGGCAGGCCGACCGCGCGGCTTCACCATCCACGTGCGAGAGGTGCGCCTGTCAGCAGGCGCAGGCTTCGCTGTCGCGCTCACCGGCGACATGATGACCATGCCCGGCCTACCCCGCGAGCCCGCCGCGTGGAACATCCACGTCGACGAGACCGGCCACATCCGCGGCCTCATGCAAAACGATTGAGACGACCGCTACCTGGTAGCAGCGTGGCAGTCTTTGCAGGTCTGCTTCATGTCGGCTACAGCCTGGCCTGCCGCCTTGCCGTCTTTGCCGTCGGTAGCAGTGCCCAGCGTCTTGCTGAAGCCCACCATCTTGTCGGCGAACTTGTCGTACGCCGGTCCACGCGAAAAATTCTTGGAGCGCTCGGCGAGCGCTTCCATCCGCGCGGCGGTGTCTCGGAGCGCGGCAAATTCTTCGATGCTGAACTCGCTGCCCCCGGCCTTGCTCCACTGTGCGCCACCGATCGTCTCGTTGGCGTGCATCACGTCTTCGAGAGACGCGAGATTCGGAATGTCGGCGAGCTTGACGTCGAGCGGCTTCGCGCAGGCAGCCGCGGCGAGCGCAAGGGTAACGCAAATGAAGGTTCGGTTCGTCATTTCCCAGGCGAGCTTACAGGAGCCCCGGTTGGGTTTGCTGAATCCGGTGTCGGCTCGCTGGCAGGCCCCGGTGCTGGGGTACCGAGCGCACCTTCGGCCGCCGGCAGCACGACCGTGAACGTGCTGCCCTTACCCTCATAAGACTTCACTTCGATGCGGCCGCCTGCACCGGACACGATGCGCTGGCTGATCGCCAGCCCGAGACCGGTGCCCTTTTCTTTGGTGGTAAAGAATGGCAAAAACAGCTTCTCCAGCGTGGTTCGCGGAATGCCTGGGCCAGTGTCTGCGACTGTGATTTCGACGAAGGCGCCAGGCTCGACTTTACCCGAGCGCGTGCCGCGACCGAACCTTACGCGCGTGCTGACGTTGACCTTGCCGCGCTGCCCTACTGCCTGCATCGCATTCTTGATCAGGTTCATCAGCACCTGACGCAGCTGCTCCGGATCGATGGCGACGCGCGGCAGCTCGGGCAAGAGCGAGAGCACCACCTCGACGTTGGGGGGCGTACGTTCCGCCGAGAGGACTTGAAGCGTGCGACGTGCCACACTGTTGACGTCGATCGGGACAACCGAGCTGTCACCGGGGCGGGCGAGATCGAGCACAGCACCGACGACGCGATTCAAGCGGTCGACCTCTTCCAAGATGATGCCGATGAACTCGGCGCTGGAAGAGTCCACCTCTTGGCCATTCACCGGATCGGCGAGCAGCTGAGCGGCGCCTTTGATGGCACCGAGCGGGTTGCGGATCTCGTGGGCCAAGCCCGCCGCCATCTGCCCGAGCAGCGTCAGGCGGTCGCGCTCCTTCATCTGCTGGTAGCTGCGAGAATTTTCGATCACCACGCCTATCTGTGTTGCCAGTTGCTCCATCAGGCCGATCTCTTCTGGCGAGATGGCGTCGCGCGCGCGCTGATCTTCCAGCGCCAAGAGACCGACGATCTCTCGCTGTTCGTCTCGAATCGCGACCAATACGCCTGCCTTCAGCGAACCCAGCACCTCGGCCGCCGTCAAGATCGCCTCGCCGGACTCGAAGCGGCTGCCGGAGCTGCTGCGGGCGCGCACCTCCTCCGCGACGTTCTCGAGCAGCACGCTGCTCTGCTCCAGTCGCTCGAGCAACATGCGCGCGGTGGCCACTTCGATGCGCGCCGGCACGCCTTCGCCGAGGGCACCGATTTGGTCGAAGCCGGTGCCCTCTTGGTCACGCAGGAAGAGCCCTGCTGCGGTGACGCGGCGTGATTGTTCGAGCGCGCTCATCACGAGATCGCTCATTTCAGAGACGTGAAGCGTGTGTACGAGACGCCGGCGGAGGTCGGCCAGCGCGCCCTCGAGGTGGAACCGTTCCCGAAAGAACAGGCGGCGGATCTGCTCTTCGACGCGGGCCTGCAGCGGCTCGTAGAGCACGAGCAGCACCGTCGCAGCGAGCACCGCGTTCAAATACATCGTGTTGAACGTGCCCATGAAGGTGAGCAGCACGTAGAAGATGAACGCGATCAAGAACGCGACCGCCGAGGCGACCATCAAGCGACCCACCATCTCGGACAAATCGAGCAGCCGCGCGCTCTCCAGCGCCTGCGACAGGGCGTACACGAACAGAATCGAGATGACGGCACCCACTGGCGGCGTGCGCAGGTTCAAGAACCACAGAAAGTCGACGATGGTCGCGAGGCCGGCAAGCGCGCCGATCACCACCAAAAATCTGACGCGACGCTGGGTCGAGCGAGATGCGCTCTCCGCGCCACGCTGACCAAGCTCGTACAAGCCCACGATGATGAACAAAAACACGTAAATGAACGTGGCCGTGCGCACGAACGCGGAGGCGTGCAGCTGCGTGAACTGCGCCACCAACAGCGCGAGCGCGATTGGCCAGCCGTAGCGCGATGCGCGCGAACGTGCGGGCTTGTCGCGTGGCACCATCGCCTCGAACACGCCGATCGCCAGCACGGGCAGCAGCACCGCCAAAATGCCCGTCGAGCGCTGCCAGATCGTCGCCTGAAAGAAGCCGTAGAACGATTGCGCCAGGTACCAGAGGCCGAGCGTCACGGAGAAGGCGGCGAAATAAAGGTGAACGCGGCGCGGCCGACCGCGCAAGAGCACCGACGCTGCGATGGCGATAGCCAACGCGCCGCACACGACGGCCGTTCGCGTTCGCAGCTCGTACAGCACGCCGGCAGCCTACCTCGGACAAAACAGCAGCGCCGAACGACTTCTCGTTCGGCGCTCGATCAAACACCCTGCTCGATCAAACACCCTGCTCGATCAAACACCCTGCTCGATCAAACACCCCGAGCAGGGACGAATGAGTCAGATGCTCAGAGCAAGCTCGAACTCGAGCTCTTGGCTTCCGGGTCGTCGTCGTCGTGCCACGGCTGGGGGCTCGGATCATTGCCTTCACCTGAGGGGCCCACCCCCTGCTCGGAGCCCGGCTTGGACCGCGCTGCCTCTTGCAGATCGAGCAACAACTCTTCGACGTCGTCGCTGTCGATGTCGCCATCGCCGTCGACGTCTTCCAGCTCGATCTCGCCTGCAAGCACGGCTTCGCTAACCTCGCCAAGGTTCTCGGAGCCGACGCTCTCGTCGCCCTCCCCTCCGCTGAGGCCGGGTTCAGTCGGGAAACAACCACCCAAGAGCATGCCCAGCCCAAGCAGTGCTCCCACCGTGAGGCGGGCAAGCAAGCGTTGAGATGACGGGAATGCGCTCCTGACAGACATGATCACTCCTCCTCCGCGGCGGCGCAGTCTGCTTCTTCAGAAACAGCGGCTGCTTCAGAAACAGCGGCTGCTTCAGAGGCAGCGGCTGCTTCAGAGGCAGCAGATGCTTCAGAAACGAAGCCTGCACCATGATGGTCCAACAATGCCGAATCTTCCAGTGAATCCGAGCCGTCGCCGGATCCGTCGATACCGGAACCGAGCCCGTATTGCTTCACGAGCTGCGATAGCCGGGGGCGCTTCATGCCGAGAAGCGTTGCCGCCCTCGTGATGTTCCCGCCGGCGTCACCGAGCGCACGCGCAATGCAGTCGCGCTCGATGAGCCGCTTCATGTCGTGCAAGCTGACCCCCGCACGAACCTGTGCGTAGGCCACCTCGGACGGCGTGCCGCCCGGGCTTGCGGCGCCTGCCTGAGACGCCTGAGACGCCTGAGACTGGGCGCCTTTGAGCGAATCAGAGGGATAGACAACTGACGGCCGCGGGCTCACGGCCATTTCCAAAGCAGAATCCGTGCCGGTGCGGTCCGCGCTCGCTACCTTGTGCTGAACCGCGCCTGGACAGACCAGCGAGACGCCCTCGACGGTGTCGGAGATGTGGCGCAGCGACTCGACGTTGTCGGCGAAATCTTCGGGCTCCAGCAGATCACTCTCAGCGAACAGGCTGGCTGCACGCAGGGCGTTCTCTAGCTCGCGCACATTGCCGGGCCATGTGTGAGAACGGAGGGCAACCAAGGCACGGGGCGATAGGCCTTTGACGGGACCGCCGCGCTCTTCGGCGATGCGTGCCAGGATGGCGCTGGAGATCGAGCCGAGGTCGCCCAACCGGCCACGTAGCGCCGGCACCTCGACGACGACGCCAGCCAGTCGGTAGTACAAGTCTTCGCGGAACTCACCGCGCTGAACCAAGCCAGCGAGATCGCGGTGGGTGGCGCACACCACGCGCACGTTGGCGCGAATCGCAGAGGTGCCGCCGACGCGCTCGAAGCTCTTTTCTTGAAGCACGCGCAGCAAGGCGACCTGCGTGCGCGGCGAGATATCGCCGATCTCGTCGAGGAACAGAGTGCCGCCGTCGGCAGCCTCGAAGCGACCACGCCGGCGTGCAGCGGCGCCGGTGAAGGCGCCCTTCTCGTGGCCGAACAGCTCGCTCAGCAGCAACGTCTCGACGAGGGCGGCACAGTTGACCTTGACCAACGGCCCGGCCTTGCGCCCGCTTGCCTCGTGCAGCGCCTCTGCCACCAGCTCTTTGCCGGTGCCGCTTTCGCCATGGATGAGCACCGTGGCGTCGACCGGACCGACTTTGCGAATGGCGTGAAGCAAGGTGCGAATCGACGGGTCGTCGCCGACGATGCGGCGCGCTTGCGGCGCGACCGCGTGCGGCTGGGGCCACGAAACTGGACCGGAGGGCGGAGCAAACGACGCCGGCCCCAAGGAGGCCGGCACCAACGAGGCCGGCACCAACGAGGCCGGCACCAACGATGGAGGTGACACGGATGCTGATGACACGGGCCCGGCGCGTTCGTCCGAGGCGTCGGCCAGGCTCTTGGCTTCGCGGTCGAGGGCAAGCACGTCTCGGCGAGCAAGGAACGTGGCGCGGAGCGAGACAGGCAACCCTTCGAGAACGCGATCCCGAACGGCCATGGCGGATTCGAGGTGGTGGCGTGCGGCGGCGACGGCGCCCCGCGAAGTGGCGGCGCGCAGCAACAACAAGTGCGTCTCGCGAAGCAGCTCGTCGTCATCGGCGTCGCGTGCTGCGGCAAGCGCGTCGCTGGCGAGACCTTCGAACGGCAGGCCCAGCGCCCGCGCCAACAGCGCCCTCAGCGTCCCCAAGTCGGCGCGAGCTCGCAGGGGCGCACGCTCGGCGGCTGCCCGCTCGATGAGTAGCTCGGCGCGGCTCGTGTCGCCGTCGTCGATGGCCACGCGCGCTGCGAGGCGGAAGCCCTCGCTGACGTGCTCGCGGACAGGGCCGCGGGAGAGCCCCGCTACGTCCTTCGAAGGCTCGCCGTCGGCGCCGGGAAGCGCAGTACCGAGCGACGCCAACGCCTGCGCAACCTGGTGGTGAGCGGCAGCCGAATCGCCGCGAGCGAGCGCCACGCGAGCGAGAATGAGAGCGAACTGCGCCGCCTGCTCGGCTGGCGCGCCGCCTCGGAAGATGCGACCACCGAAGCGGACCGCCTGCGTGGCCTCGTCGAGCAGGCCGACACGCACGCGAAGCTCTGCCAAGTTGGCGACGCAACGAGCCAGGCTGACCTTGTCGCCGATGCGGCGAAGCACCTCGACCGCCCGCTCGGAGAGCTCGAGCGCGTCACCGTAACGATGATCGAGAATCGCAAGCGCCGCGAGGTTGATTAGCGCTATGCCGACCGCCTTCAGCTCGCCAAGCGACTCGGCTTCACTGAGGACTGTCTCGAGCATGCCTTGCGCTTCACCCCGACGGCTGAGCGACATCAGCGCAATGGCTCGGTTGACGCGCGCACGCAGCTCGCCAACCGGCTGCCCTGCGAGTGACGCGTCGCACGCATCTTCTGCGAAGTGTTGGTCGGCGAGCAAGAACTGCCCTTCTGCCAAGAGCAGCTTGCCGAGCACGTTGCGCGCATCGAGTCGGACGGCGGCCAGCCCAGCGGACACGGGCTTGGCATCGGACACGGGCTTGGCATCGGACACGGGCTTGGCATCGGACACGGGCTTGGCATCGGACACGGGCTTGGCATCGG
>Ga0209181_10002163_pt1 | contig 32544 bp, 25 predicted proteins | sample MAT05_FD_187208 | JGI IMG/M metagenome (GOLD analysis project Ga0209181, IMG submission 187208) | Freshwater microbial communities from Lake Fryxell liftoff mats and glacier meltwater in Antarctica - MAT-05 (SPAdes) (version 2) | ecosystem: Environmental > Aquatic > Freshwater > Ice > Liftoff... | reverse complement strand
CCACTAATCGAAGGGCTTGAACAGAAACGGACTTGGCCATAACGACCTCCCGGCGATAGTTCGCCGTGAGGTTAACCAGAGTACCATAAATGCGCAACGCGCAAATAACGTGCCGAACGGGATAGGGTTTATCCCCGTGGGTGATGCGTTCACCATAACACCACGGGGGTGAACCCCGTGGCTCGCTTCGTCTTACTTCTTGCCGCCTGGGGTGAGGGCCACCACGAGAACCTGAATCTTGGTCTCGATGCCGTAGCCCAGGCTCAGGGGCACTTCCGTCAGGGTGTTCGCTTCCTTGATCGGGAGCTCCAGCTTGACCATTTCCGCTTCGACGAGGAGGTTCTTCCCCTTGAGCGTCTTGCTGATTTCGAACGGCCCGATGCTCCCGTAGAGGTGGCCTTCTTCGGTGGCGTTCGCTTCGATTGTCACGGCTGGCAACCGGGACAGTTGCTCGGCGAGAACCTTGAGGTCGGCGACGCGGGCCTCGCGAGCCTTCTGAACCTTGATCTTGTACTGGTCGAGCGTCCGCAGGTTCTCAGCCGACGGGGCGACAGCCATGCCGTAGGGGATGAGGTAGTTGCGGGCGTAGCCGGGCTTCACCTCGACGAGATCGCCCTGGCGACCGACGTGGAGCAGATCGTTTACGAGAACGACCATCGTCCCGCCGTGCTTGCCCTTTTGCAGATGGTGTGTGTGCTTGGGCTTCTTGGTTGGGAGCTTCTTTTCCGCCGGTTTCTCGGTCTTGGCTTCGGGTTTTTTCGCGGTCTTGGCCATGGCTCGGATCTCGTGATAATTGCATGAACCGGGTGGTCGGAATACCGACTACCCGGGAGGTTACTGAATCACGCGGAACGCGAACCATCGGTCCCGCAATCAGAACGGGATGGGGTCGTCGCCACCACCCGCTCCGTTCCCGCTTCCATACTCGTCGCTGTCGTCAACTGGGGGAGGGAGTGCTGGGCGTCCGCCACCGGTCGGTTTTGCACCGCCGCCGCCGCCGCCGCCGTAACTCCGGCCGCCACCACCGCCGCCGCCTCCACCGCCTTCACCACCACCGTCATTCTTGGAGCCGATGAACTCGACCCCATCGACGACTACTTTGTGCTTCGATCGCTTCCCGCCGCCGTTCTTGTCTTCCCACTGGTCCAGTTGAAGCCGACCCTCGATGTAGAGGGAGTCGCCTTTCTTGGCATAGTTGGAGATCAGCGATACCAGATCTCGCTTGTTGTCCGGTCGGGCAAACGCTTCGCAGTCGATGTACAGCGGGTTCGGATCGTTTTCCCACTGCCCGGTTGTCGGGTTCTTTTTACTGCGCCCGACGGCAAACCGGAACTTAATTACGGTGCCGCCACTGGGCAGGCTCCGCGGTGGTTCTGGGTTGTCCGTGAGCCGACCGATCAACATCACCTTGTTCAGTGTCGCCATGAGTGCGACCTCCGTTCGGACCCGCCCCCCGTTGGGATTAGTTGTTCAGCTCGGGGTAATTGGTTGAGGCGTAGTCCGTGTATTGGAGGTTATACCATGGCGTGGCGGTTGTGAAGGTCGGTAGTTTTCGGGATCGTTGTTTGTTGGTTGGGGTTTGTGGGTCGTTCCGGTTCGCTGTTGTCCGATTGCTTCGAAATCGACAAACCACGAATCTCTCCACCCACGAACCACAACCAACAAGCCAAACGATTATTCAGGTTTATCGGACATCTCGCCCCGGCGTGGACGAGGACCCCGGCCGCCGCCGCCGCCCTCGCGACCGCCGCCATCGCGGCCACCACCATCACGCCCACCACCACCGTGCGACATCCCCTCTTCCATCATCATCATGTCGACGCCGATCGCGCCCGGATCGGTGGTCACGGTGGCTTCATCCTTCATGCCACGAACAGCGAATCCGTTACCGGTATCTTCGCGGGCCACGCCGAGCACGATCTCTTCCCACTTGGGATCGACCTTCAGCGTGAGCTGGCGAAGAATCAACCCTTCTTGCAGGGCGAAGTCGCGTTCCAGTTCACGCTGCTTGGTGCTCTCCATCGTGTAGTACACGATGTGGAACGCACCCTTCTTCTGCTTGCTGATCGGGTACGAGAGCTTGTGGTTGTAGTCCCACGGCCGGCTCACGACGACGGTGCCGCCGTGCCGTTCGAGGATGGTGTGGATTTGCGTCTTCGTCCCGTCGGCGTCGGCTGACACCTTATTCGAGTCGAGGAGAAACATTGTTTCGTAGGTAACAACTGGCATTCAAACCTCGTGGGTAGCCCGGAATACCGGGTGGTTACCGTGGATCTGCCGACCTCTCGGGCCGGAGACCCCATCTCACCGTGAGACGGGGAGCAACCGTTGACAAATTAAAAAGGGAAAAGGAAAAAGGTAAAACAAAGCCGGAGCAAGGGGAGGCTAAGTCTTCTTGTCTTCCTCTTTTTCCTTTTTCTTTTTTCCTTTTTCCTTCGGCTCATCAGAGCCGTTGAACTTATTCATCGCGGCTTCGGTGCCCTTGCGAATCCACATCAAGACTGCCTGGGCCGCGTTCGCGACAGCATCTTCCGCAGCGGCTCGCTCGCCGGGCTTGAACTTCGATAGCACGAAGTCCACAGCGTCGCCGGGTTCAGGCTGCCCGACACCAATTCGCAGGCGAGCGTAATTGTCGGAACCCAACTGCTCATGGATGTTCCGCAACCCGTTCTGCCCGCCGTGACTTCCCTTCGCTCGAATTCTCAGCTTACTCAGCGGCAGGTTGAAATCGTCGCAGACGATCAGCACCTGCTCGATGGGTAACTTGTAGAAGTCGAGAGCCGCCCGCACTGCTCGCCCGCTGAGGTTCATGAACGTCAGCGGCTTCATGAGCAGAACGGTTTCGTCGCCTTCCTTCAACTCGGCGACGAACGCTTCAAACTTCTCCCGGAACGTCGAACAACCCGGCCCGGCGGCAAGGTAGTCCATTACATCGAACCCGATGTTGTGTCGGGTTCCGGCGTATTTGGGGCCGGGGTTGCCAAGCCCAACGACGAGTTTCATGTTTGCGGGGAGTTGTAGGTTGGTTGTTGTTGGTTGTTAGGAGCAAACCGCCCACGTTTGGGTTCGGATCTCGTTGACAAATGAGGGCGACCCGCCCGCTTCCCAACTCACAACAACCAACCAACAACAACCCTCTGAGCCTACTTCTTCTTCTCGTCTTCCTCGTCCTCGCCCTTCTTCTTTTCCGGCTTGATGACTTCCGGGCCAACACCTGCGTCCACTGGGGTCGGTTCGGCTTCCACGCCTGGCAGTTTCAGTTGAACGACGACGGCTTCGGGAGCCTCCAACACCTGCACGCCCTCGGGGAGCGTCAACTCCCGGACGTGAATCGGGTGGCCGAGCGTCAGATTCGTGACATCGATACGAATCGCCTCGGGGATCGACCCGAGCAGACACTCGATGTGCAACTTGTGCAGTGGCTGATCGAGAACACCGCCGCCCGTTTGCTTGGGTGCGTTGCGAAGTTCGACCGGCACTGTCACCTTCACCTTGTCGGTGCGGGACTTTCGCTCGAAATCGACGTGGATCATGTGCTTGCCGTACACGTCCCACTGAACCTCGCGGATCAGGACGGTTTCCGGCTTGCCGTCAATTTCCAGTTCGAGCATCCGGACGTGTTGGATCCGGATCGCGCGATCGAGTTCTTCGGCCGACACGGCGACCGAAGCGGTATCCTTCTTGTGCCCGTAGACGACTCCGGGGACTAATCCGGACTTGCGAAGTTTGACGGCGGCTCGTGAGCCTGTGCCGGTGCGTGGTGTGGCCTTGAGCGTGACGGCTTGCGACATGTGACCCTCATGGGATCAGCTACCCTCGCGGGGATTGCTCCCGGCTACTCTCGCGGACCCCGGCAGAAAACACGCGGGCGGCCCACGAAACCCGGGGCCGCCGCTTCGACATTCGTAAGGGATGATTATGGCACCGGCCCGACCGACCGACAAGAGCGCGGCCGCAAATTGCAGTGGCGCGGTGGCATGACGTCGTGGTTCAAGCCGCTTGCGACAACGTAATGACCGCGTAGGTATCTCGGGGGACCAAATTGGCCAATTTGTGGGCACACATGCCAGGCTGTCGGCTGATCAGGCTGACCAATTTATAGACAATCGTACCAGGCTTGTTCGCTACTGTATGAAGATTCCTGTCAGACTCGCGATTTGACACGATTCAAAGGATTTTGCACGCGATGCCCTGTCAGTTCGGCTTCACTTTCACAGGGTTTCGTGTATAGGATACGTTTATCTTCTTTGGCTCTCCGCAATCCATGGGGAAAAGTTGGATTTGGGAGTTGGCCTGTGGCTCGGCGCCTCGCCCTCCCGACTAAAACTTCGAACGTCCGCAAGAATGGCGGAGAGCCTCTTCTTTGGGTGGGTTTTGGTTTTGGGGGTTGGTCTCCCACCATTTCGTTTCGTTGTCTTTCTTGGTTCTGCCTCCCTCGCTCGCCCATCCTTCTCATTCCAGCGAAAGGTGTTCTCATGTCTGCCAGATTTCTCCCTCGAAAAGCGTTCACCTTGATTGAACTGCTGGTGGTGATCGCGATTATCGCAATTCTCATTGGACTGTTGCTCCCTGCCGTCCAGAAGGTTCGCGAGGCTGCGGCCCGAACCACGTGCAGCAACAACATGAAGCAAATCGGCCTGGCCATGCACGGCTACCACGACGTGTACAACTGGTTGCCTCCGGGGTGCGCCCGCGACCAGGCCCCCTTCGGCACCGGCACCGCCGCGTGGGGTTCCTCGTGGAAGGTGTACATCCTCCCATACATCGAGCAGGGTGCGATCTTCAGCAAGTGGCAATTCAGCGGCAGCAGCGGCTACACGAACACAAACAACATGGACCTCGTGAACCGCATCACCATTAAACCGTACCGCTGTCCGTCGTCGCCGCTGCCGGAGTTCTACGTGAACTCGGGCAACAACGGCCGGTTCCTGATGTTCACGTCGTACACGGGTGTTGCCGGCTCCACGCTCGACTCGCCGCAGGCGGCGGTCACGTGTTGCAATGGCGCGGGCAACATCAACGGTGCTGGTGGCATCCTGTTCGCCAACAGTCAGGTCACGATGGTGGGCATCACAGACGGGACGAGCAACACCCTCATCGTCGGCGAGCAGAGCAACCACATTCGGGATGCAAACAACCAACCTGTCGTCCCCGCATACGGTGGAATCACCAGTCAGGGGCCGCACGGCTGGACAATGGGGGCGGGAAATACGAACGTCGGTGCGACCTACGCGGAGCGGACCTTCAACTGCACCACGACCCGGTGGCAGATCAATCAGATCGGGCTTGGTAACAGCGCGACGAACGGAACGAACGATAACGCCGGCACCAACATCCCCTTCTCGTCCGGGCACACCGGCGGGGCGAACATGCTGTTCGCGGACGGCAGCGTTCGGTTCATGAACAACGCGACTCCAGTGCTCACACTCCAGCAAATCTCCACGCGTGCTGGTGGCGAGGTTGTGACACTGAACTGATTAGCTGAGGTTGTCCGATGCGAGCCACGAGTTCGAGACTTGTGGCTCGCGTCGGACTGATCGAACGTAGTTCAGGCACCATCCGTCAAACTGCCCCCGGGTTTAACACGGTCACGGTTTCTTCATTGGTCCGATGGTGGGCCCGTCCCAGATGATTTTGCACTGCGGCATCTGTGAGGCCAATCGCTTCGCCACGGTTTCCGTCACCGCGTCGCTCCCTTTTACACTCAGATCGGTGAGCGTCCGGCACTCCCTGAGCGAGTCCAGTCCAGCGGGTGTTACGCCTGACTTGAACGTCGAAAGATTTCTGAGTTTTGGGCACTTCGCGATCTCGGCAAGCATCGCATCGTCGACCGGCGTTCCACCGAACGAAAGGATCCTCAAAGTCGGTATCTTCGCGATCTCCTTGCACCAGTCGCGGTCGATTCGCTTGCATTCGAGGAACGTCAGCGATTCGAGGTTCAGCCTCCCAAGGGCGGCGGCCGGCTTCGCGGTCGGCAACGCGTCGAACCCGACTCGTGTGAGCGAGAGATTCGTGAGTCCGGGCAGTTCGGTGGCGATCCGTTCGAGGTGCGCGTCGTCGGCCTTGCGAGCTTCAAAGCTGATGGACGTGAGCGCTGGAAACTTCTTCAGTTCAGCCAGAATCCCTGGGGTGAGTTCGACTGACGGAAACGTTAAGGAGCGGATCGTGTCCTTTGCGGGGAACGTGGCGAGTCGTGCGAAGTCGGCTTCCACCCACTTGAGTTTGTTGAACCAATCCGAGATCCCTTCGAGGGTCGGCAGGTCCGCAACCGCTATGAAGTAGGGTTCACGGAAATCCGGAGAGAGCGTACTCGCCCCGCCAATGCTCACGACACGGAACGGTTCCTTGGGCAACGGTGCGTCGGGAGGCAACTGGTGATCGATCTTCTTGGACTCGGTGACGATACTGAGATTGCAGTGCTGATGCAGCACTTCGGCGGCTTTGCGTTCGCGATCGGCGGCCTTCGCCTTCGGCACCCGGCGCATCTGCCACAGGTCGTCTTTGCCGTGGCTGCCGCTGCCGCTCGATCTCGAGTGGAAGTACACGGTGCCGCAGTCGTCCGAAAAGAACGGCTGCATCAATGCCGGAGCAGTGAAGGTTCCGAGCGACCGCACCTCCCAATCGCCGTTCGGCTTCGACGTGGCAAGCAACCATTCTGTGCCGCTCCAACCATCGTCACGCTTTTGTTTCCGGTAGAACGTAAGGCCGCGGCCGTCGGCGGTGGGTCGCGGCCCGTCCTCCAACCCGCCGGTGCTGACCGGCGGTGGGACCTTTTCCGCCTTTCCAAACGCGGCATCCTTGGTGGGCCGGCGACTCATCCAGATGTCGTAGTTGTCGCCGACGCGGTTGGTGGCGAAGTACAGAGTCAGGCCGTCGGGCGAGAGGGCGGGCGATTCTTCCTTCAGGCCACTGTTGACGTTCGGACCCAGATTCTCGGGCTTCCCCCACGGGGCGTCCCGATTCGAGCGGCTGGTCATCCAGATGTCGTAGTCCCCATGCCCACCCCTGCGCGATGACGAGTAGAGCAGCGTGAGCCCGTCGCCCGTCAAGAACGGGAAACGGCTTATCGTTTCGTTCACGGACGCATCGAGTCGTACAGCCTCGCCCCACGGGTCGGAAGTGGTTTTTCGCTGGCTCTCGTACAAGGCCCAGTTGTTGTGGCGGAACGACGAGAAGATGAGCCGCAGGCCATCGGCCGACACGGTCGGGTCGTTCTCGTCGTCGGCGGTGTTGACCTTCGGCCCAAGGTTCTCGGGCTTCGTCCACTCCCAATCCGGCGACGTCAGGATGTCGGTCGCCGTCGGCTTGCTCAGGTCGGTGAAGCGGATGTTGCGGATCGCAACCTCTGCTCGCTGCATGGGTGCCGTTTTCGGCAAGTGAAGCCGCCAGCCGATAAGCCCGTCGGGCGGGATGTTGAAGTCGCCGTCGATGATCTTCTCGCCCTTGAGCCAGACCGTGACGTGCTTGCCAACGCAGCGAACGGTGACGGCGGTGAATTGATCCGCGGCCACTGCCGGGGCGGTCGCCGGTGCGGCCTGAATCATCGCGCCTACCGTCGGCCCGGTGCCGTTGGAGAAGAGTTCTCCCCAAAGGCTACCCCAACCTCCGGGGGATCCCCCGTTCCGGCACAGGGGGCCGAACAGTTGGAATATTTCCGCGTTCAGCACCCCGCTGCGGAATTGAAGGCCAGAATAAACGTCGCCTGGAACCTTGATCTCATACGAGAGTTCAAAATCGGTGTACTTCTGCTTGGTGTAAAGAAACGTGTTAGGATTCCCGGGCGACGAACCCACGATCGCCCCATCAGTCACTTTCCAGATGCCCTCTCGAAACGTCCACCCGGTCAGATCCTTCCCGTTGAAGAACGTCGGGTCGGTCGGCTTGCTCAGGTCGCGGAACTCGATGTTACGCACCCGCAATTCGGCACACTTCGGCGATACGCTCCACATGAAGTTGCCGGTTTCGGGTAGGCTGGGGAGGTCGCCCTCGAACGTCAGAATGTCGTTCACGAATACGGTCGCCTTCTGGCCGACGATCCGGAGTCGATACGAGTTATATCCGTTACTTTTGAACGAGTCGTAGACCCCGCGTGGAACCGCCGTTGGTTCGGTCCATTTCTTGTCTCGAACAACAAATGTTCGCCCGAGCTGCCGGCCAAGTTCTAGCACCCCTTTGTCCTTGTCGTTCAGCGAACGCCGAAAGTTGAAGCTCGTGGCCATATTGTTGGCAGTGGGATCGGGGACTTTGAATTGACACTGAGCATCGAATGTGATCTCGAAATCTCGCACGGTGCGGTCGGAAACAAGGGAGAGATACTCGGTTTCGCTCGGGTTTTTGCCGATCAGTTCGCCTCCCTCGACCTTCCACTGTTTCAGTTCGTCTACCCAACCGTCCAGATTCTTCCCATTGAAGAACGCCGGATCGGTCGGGATCGGGTTGGGTTGCGGCGACCGCCTCCCCACGGTGCGGACCACGCGGAAGCCGATGAACGGGACGGCATAACCCCCGATGCGGTGCTGCCGCGTCGCGGTCCGGACGTGCTTGGGTTCGTACGACCACCAACTCTCTCCCCGCACGACCCGCTGGACCCCAGGCGCGGCGGGCACGACCGGGTCGGTCCCGCCCGGCAGGGGGCCCGCGTACCCGTCCTCGCACCACTCCTTCACGTTGCCGTGGACGTCGAACAGGCCCCACGGGTTCGGCTTCTTGCGGCCGACGGGGTGCGCGTACGCCTCCCCGGCGACCGTGGTGTTCGCCTTGGTCCAAGCGTAGTCGGGCAGTGCTTTCGGTTCGCTGCCGAAGGAGTACGCGGTCGCCGTCCCGGCTCGTGCGGCCCACTCCCACTCCGCCTCAGTCGGCAGCCGGTACTCCTCGTCACCCCCGAGCTTCCCGGCGGCGCGCTCGGTTTCCGTCAGCTTCTTGCAGAACTCGGCCGCCATGGTCCAGTTCACGTATGTCGCGGGGCAGTCTGCCTGGGCCAGCACCTCGGGCTGGTCCTTCCATGGCTCCGTGCCCATTACGGCCGCCCACTGCCCCTGCGTGACTTCGGTCACGCCGAAGCGGAACGACCGAGTCAGTATGACCGGCACTTGCTGCTCGTCTGCCTCGTGACCAGGTTCGTCGGGCGGGCTGCCCATCGTGAACTTGCCCGGCGGGATCACGACGAATTTCATCCCGACCGAGTTCGCCGTCTCGACGGGTTCACCGAGGTACTTCGCCCACGCCGCCTGCGTCGCGGCGGCGGCGGTCGAGTCGAACGGTGCCACTGCCGGCGGCGGGGCGTCTCCCGGCAGTGGAACGCCTGGCGGTTCAGGAGTGCGCCCCGGCTTCGGTGGCTCTACCAGCACCACTTCTGTCGGCTTCTTGGCCATCTGCGAAGCTACTACACCCACGATCCCGGCGACGGCCAAGAGCACGACGCCCACCATTGCCCACACAGGGAAGCCGCCACGAGGTTTCGTCGGTGCTTCTGGCTCGGCGGGCAAGCCCGCCGCTAATTCGGGGTCGGGTTCGGAGTTCGCCTCGGTGGCATCGAGGTCGGCGAACGGATCGGGGCCAACCTGTGCCAGCACGATCGGTGGAGGCGAGTCGAGCGGAATCACCCGCACCGCGTTCACCATTCCGGCTTCGATGGCACGGAGTTCATCGGCGGCGGCCTCGGCTGTCGGCGGGCGATACGCCGGGTCTTTCGCCAGCAAGCGCATCACGAAGTCGGAGAGATGCGGAGGAACGGCCGGGTTCACCGCGATCGGCGGCGACGGGTTGTCGAGGGCAAGCGACGTGAGGATCGCGAGTGTCGTTGCGCCACGGAACGGGAGTTCGCCAGTGGTCATCTGATAGAGCATGACGCCGAGCGAGAACAGATCCGTGCGTCCATCGACGGTCAACCCGCGTCCCTGCTCCGGCGACATGTAGGCTGGCGTGCCCACGACCGCACCTTCCCGCGTGACCGGTCCGTCGGTCCCTTCGGTGGCGTCGTTATCCGTGGCTCGTGCCAGCCCGAAGTCGAGAACCTTGACGCGGAGCTTCTTCCCCTCCAGCCAGATGTTCGCCGGCTTGATGTCGCGGTGAACCAGGCCTTTCTCGTGCGCTGCTGCAAGTCCCTCGGCAACCTCGCGACCGATGCGGATCACCTCGTTCAGTGGCGGTCGCGGGTTCGCCTTGAGCGCCGCCTGAAGCGTCATCCCCTTGAGCAATGGCATCACGAGATACGGTAGCCCATCGTGATCGGCCACCGTGAAGATCGCCGCGACGTGATCGTGTTCGACCTTCGCCTGAGCACGCGCTTCGCGAACGAATCGTGCCTTCGCCTGCGGGTTGGCGGCGAACTGCGGTAACATCACCTTCAGGGCCACTTCCCGCTTCAATCGCGGATCTTCGGCACGATAAACAACACCCATGCCGCCACGACCGAGTTCACTGAGCAGCGCATACTCGCCCAGATGAACAGGGGCGTTTCCACCCTGACCTGGGGAAAGCCCGAGTGTATCCGAACCGGTCGCTGTCACAGGTAGAAGAGACAACGGTACTTCTGATTGTGTACGCGTTGGATCTAACTCAGAGTCGTTCATCTAGACGCTCCGGACTGACAATGGTGCGGGGGTGATTGTACCCGAGCTGTCGAGCGGCGCCGAATCCGTTGCGAGAAAATAGTGAAGTCGTGCGTGTTACACGGACGATTCCGGATGTGTGGAATCTCGCACTGCTATCGCCGGGCGAGTTGGACGACCCACCCTGCCGTTTCGCCGGAAACAGCGGGGATGGGTCCGAACTGCGCCGCTCCTGCTGTCGCTGCTCGTTGCGGGCTGCGCGGACTCCAAATTCCTGCGCACAACCTGCCCCACGCCACCCGATCCCGTGATGGCTGCCCAGACCCCCGCGCCCGACACAGCTTACCGCATCGGCTGTCCGGACGTGCTCCAGGTCATGTTCGCTGACCATCCCGAATGGGATGTATTTGCCTCGGTCGATCTGGATGGCCGCTTGGCGCTGGCTCAACCCGGGTCGCCGCGGGTCGAAGGGCGAACGCTCAACGATGTGCGGCACGAGTTGGCACGCCTGGCAGGGGTTGATCCCGAGAGCGTGACCGTGAAGTTGGCGGCCCCGCGAAGTTCGCGCGTGTTCCTGCACGGACCGATCCGTGGCCGCTGCCGCGTCGTGCCGTATCAGGGTCCGGAACCGGTGATCGACTTCCTGAAGCGAGTCGGCGGCTTGCCTCCAGGTTCCAAACTGAATCAGGTTTACGTGGTGCGGCCAAACGTGGCGACGGGTGAGCGGCCGGAAGTGTTCCAGGTCGATGTGCCCGCCGTTCTGGTGGACAACAACCACGCCACGAATGTTCCGCTGAAGCCGTCGGATGAAGTGTACGTTGGGGAAACGAAGCGGTCGGTGCTCGCGCGGATTCTGCCGGACTGGCTCGGCCCGCTGTACCGTCGCCTCAGTGGCCTGCTGCCCGACGACTGGTGGCCGCTGTCCCGCCCCCGCGTGCCGTGATCGAGCTACAGCTGCGTGCGGATGCAAAATGAGTAGTTGAGGCGAGCGGAGGACTCACGTCCCCCGCTCGCCAACACCATCAATCGTTCTTGGCGCCTGCGGCAATCCAGGCTTTGATGATCGCCACTTGATCTTCCCCAAGTCCCTTCTTCGGAGGCATGAGCTTCGCCCCCTTGCCCAGAACCGACTTCACGAGGCGACTCTTGTCGGCATCGCTCGCCTTCACGCTCTTCATGACCGCTTCGTAGGAACTGATATCGACGCCGCCTTTCTTCTTCTTGTCGTTGTGGCAGTTGATGCAGGAATTGGTCAGAATCGGCATCACGTCGGCCTTGAAACTGGGCACCTTATCCGCGCGAGGTTCGAGTGGTGCCAGCGTTACGGGTTCCGCACGCACGCTGCCGTTCGACCCGTAGACCCCAACAATTCCCGCGAGGAGCAGACCCAGTCCGGAACGCAAACACATGACGAGCACTCCAAAGTTTAACAAGAAGGAAGTCGTTTCACGAGGGTAGCACGTGTTCAACAACTCGACGCAGTCATCACCAGTTTCTCAGATTGAGTCATGCACCCATTGACGTTCTCTACCTTCCCAACCCATTGAGAGTCGCAAGGTTCCGACAATTTACGAACTGTGCGGCGATTCGATTTCAACGGTTACTCTTGCGGTAAGCTGATCACGGAAAACTCGTCGAATCTTTTGTCCATTTGTTGTGTCCGAACCGGAACGTTCGGGGTATGTCAACCCCACACCGTTAGCCGTGAGATTCCAGTCTTCCGAAGTCCCAACTTCGCCAAAGATCGACGCACTCTGCGGCTGGGCACTGGAATTGCTCAACGTGGGCAATACTCCGGAATGACTGGATAAAAGTTGCTCGACTGCGCAGAAGTGCCGCACTTCTGCCCGATATCTGAGCATAGCCAGTCTGGGTAAAGGCAGGACCCTGTGACAACCACTCTCAACGCACCCGGTTTGTCTCGAAGTCTGAATGGGAGCGCCGCAACTGTTGCGAGGCTCTTCGACAAATACAGTCCCCATGCCACGGCATGGGATGAACTCTTCAATCGAGCGGGAGACCCCCACGGACACTGTTCCACGCTCGTGGAACGCCTGGGCCGTCTGTTCATCAATGAGTTCCACACGAAGCGGACGAGCGCCGATCTCGCGTTCGTGAATCAAGGGATCACATTCTCCGTGTACTCCGACCGCCGGGGAACCGAGAAAATCTTCCCGTTCGATCTGATCCCCCGCATCATCCACGCAAAGGAATGGGCCGAGCTCGAGAAGGGACTTGTGCAACGAATCAAGGCGTTGAACCTGTTCCTGCATGACGTTTACAACGATCAGCGAATCATCAAGGAGAAGGTTGTTCCCGAGGATCTGGTTCTTGGATCGAAAGGCTTCCGCAAGGAGATGATCGGGTTCACGCCGCCGGGCGGGGTGTATATCCACATTTGCGGCACCGATCTGATTCGCGACCAGGACGGCGAACTCCTGGTTCTCGAAGACAACGGACGCACGCCAAGCGGTGTGAGCTACGTGCTCGAAAACCGCACGGTGATGAAGAAAGTCTTCCCGCAACTCTTCGCCGATATCCGTGTGAAGCGGGTCGAAGACTACCCACAGCGGTTGCGAGAAGCGCTCAGTTCCGTGACCTGCAAGGGTGCGAACACGCCGCCGTGCGTGGTCGTGCTGTCCCCCGGCCAGTTCAACTCGGCGTATTTCGAGCACAGCTTCCTGGCCCGACACATGGGTGTCGAACTCGTCTTCGGCCCGGACCTGTTCGTGCAAGACGACATGGTCTACCTCAAGACGACCCGCGGGCCGCAGAAGGTCGATGTCATCTACCGCCGCATCGACGACGACTTCCTGGATCCCGAAGCGTTTCGGGCCGATAGCCTGCTGGGCGTGCCGGGGTTGTTCCGGGCCTACCGTGCCGGGAACGTTACGCTCGCGAACGCCGTGGGAACGGGCGTGGCCGACGACAAGGCCGTCTACCCTTACACCGAAGAGATGATTCGCTTCTACCTGAGCGAAGAACCCATCCTCAAGAATGTGCCGACGTACATCTGCGCTCGCCCCGCCGATCTCAAGTACACGCTCGACCACCTCGAAGAGTTGGTGGTGAAGGCCGTGAACGAGTCGGGTGGTTACGGGATGCTCATGGGACCAAGCAGCACCGCGGCGCAGCGTGCCGAGTTCGCGGCGAAGATTCGCGAGAACCCCCGCAACTACATCGCGCAACCCGTTGTCACGCTTAGCACCTGCCCGACGTGGACCGATGAGGGCACGGCCCCGCGGCACGTCGATCTGCGGCCTTACATCATCAGCGGGAAGACGACCTGGGTGCTCCCCGGCGGCCTGACCCGCACGGCGCTGACGAAGGGTTCGCTGGTCGTGAACTCCAGCCAGGGCGGCGGCAGCAAGGATACGTGGGTGGTCGATTAATTCGGAATGCGGAATTCGGAATGTGGAATTGAGAATCAGAAGACCCTGATTTGCCTTCCACTGCTGAGATTCCGCACTCCGAATTCCGCACTCCGAATTTACCGTGAGCGAAGCGAACCATGATATCCCGCGTTGCGGAACAATGCTTCTGGATGGCTCGGTACCTGGAACGGGTTGAGAACACCGCACGTGTGCTGGAGGTGAACCGAACCCTCCTGCTCGATTTCCACGTTCCTGTTGAGCAGCAGTGGAAGCCGCTGCTCATCATCTCGGGCATCCACGACTACGAAGGCGAAACGACCGCCGAGAACATCCAGGAATACATGACCTGGGAACGGGACAACCCGTTCAGCATCATCTCGTCGCTGTTCTGGGCTCGCGAGAACGCTCGCATTATTCGCGAGGTGATCTCGGGCGAGATGTGGGAGCGCCTGAACTACTACCACCTCTGGATGCAAGGAACCGTCGGCCGCGATGCCTACGAGAGCAACCGCCATGAGTTCTACGCTCAGGTGCGGCGCATCAACCAACTCATCCACGGAATCGCCGACACGACCATGAGTCACGGCGAGGCGTGGGAGTTCTTCAAGATGGGAACGTACCTGGAGCGTGCCTCACAAACCGCTCGCGTCATGGACGTGAAGTATCACACCATGCTGCCGAAGACGGAGGATGTGGGCACCCCCATCGATAGCGCGCACTGGGTCGCAATTCTGATGAGTTGCTCGGGGTACGAGCCGTTCACCAAGAAGCCCCAACCCGCCCCGATCGACCCCGGCGCGGCCGTTGCGGAGTTTCTGATTTTCGACGACCAATTCCCGCGTTCGATTCGCCGCTGCCTCTGGGAATGCGAGGGCGCGGCGACGGCTGCAGCAGGTAATCCGGTTGGGAGGGCGGCAACTCCTGCCGAGGCGGCAATCTCGGAACTGGTCGCATGGCTCGACGCCCGAACGATCCATACCATCGTGCGAGAAGGGCTACACGAGTCGCTGACTCATGTAGTGGATTCCTCCCACAAAATCGGGGACGCGATCCACTCCACGTTCTTCGCGCCAGAAGTCACTCCCCTGCGGAAGGAACCCGTTCAAGCCCAGGACGGGAAGACCCAAACGCAAACGCTCGGCGGAATGACGCAGACACAGAAGTGATTCGCACTATTTAGCCCCCGGCTTGCCGGGGCTGCGTGGTTGCGGAAGACCCTGCGTAAACGCCGGGCTATCTGAACTAAGGAAACACCATGGGCATCCGCGTCGCACTGAACCACGTCACGAAATACACCTACGATCGGCCCGTCACGCTGATGCCACACGTGGTGCGGTTGCGGCCGGCTCCACACGCCCGGACGCCGATCCTGAGCTACTCGCTCAAGGTCGAGCCGGCCGATCAGTTCCTGAACTGGCAGCAAGATCCCTACAGCAACTACCTCGCTCGTCTCGTCTTCAACCAGCCCGCGTCCGAGTTGAAGGTCACCGTCGATCTGATCGCCGATCTGACGACGATCAACCCGTTTGATTTCTTCGTCGAGGAATACGCCGAGAAGTACCCCTTCAAGTACGACGAAACGCTGGCCAAGGAGCTCGTGCCGTACCTGGAGACGCAGCCACCCGGGCCACGCTTGCGAGAGTTGATCGAAGGCGAGCGACGCAGCGGCCTGCCGATGAATGATTTCCTCGTCGCGTTGAACCGGGCCGTGAACAAGGCCGTGGACTACGTGATCCGAATGGAACCTGGCGTCCAGGAGCCGGAATTTACGCTCGAGTGCGGTCGCGGGTCGTGTCGCGATTCCGCCTGGCTGCTTGTACAGGTATGTCGCCACCTCGGCCTCGCGGCTCGCTTCGTTTCGGGCTACCTCATTCAGCTCGTCGCAGATGAGAAGCCGATCGAAGGCCCACAAGGCCCGACGGCGGATTTCACCGACCTCCACGCATGGACCGAGGTTTACATTCCCGGTGCAGGCTGGGTCGGGCTTGATCCCACTTCGGGATTGCTCACGGCCGAAGGCCACATTCCCCTCGCCTGCACGGCTGATCCCCAATCCGCGGCACCGGTCAATGGTTCCTTCACCTGGTCCAAGCTCACCGACAACGAGGATGAAAAGGTCGAGGAAGGCTTCGAGTTCAAAATGTCGGTCACGCGGATGAATGAACTCCCGCGAGTGACCAAGCCGTACACGCCCGAGCAGTGGAACGCGATCGACTCGCTGGGTCGCCAGATCGACGTGGACCTCCGCGAATGGGATGTTCGCCTCACGATGGGCGGCGAACCGACGTTCGTCAGCATCGACGATCGCGACGCCCCCGAGTGGAACATCGCCGCGCTTGGGCCGAAGAAGCGCCGACAGGGGGAATTGCTCCTGAAGCGGCTTCGCGATCGCTTTGCACCGGCGGGGCTTCTGCACTTCGGGCAAGGGAAGTGGTATCCCGGCGAACAACTCCCGCGCTGGGCCTTCGGTTGCTACTGGCGCAAGGACGGCGAGCCGATCTGGTCCGACCCGGAACTCATCGGCGATGAGGCCGTGGCCTACGGCTATGATGCCCGCGATGCCGAGCGCTTCATCACGCGGCTCTCGGAGAACCTCGGCGTCTCGTCGAAGTACATCATGCCGGGTTACGAGGATGCCTGGTACTACATGTGGCGCGAACGCCGACTCCCGACGAATGTCGATCCGCTCAAGAACAAGATCGAGGACGCCGAGGAGCGTGCCCGCATCGCCAAGGTATTCGAGGCGAAGCTCGGCTCGACCGTGGGGCACGTGCTCCCGCTGCGGAAGGCATTCGGCCCCGGATCGAAGTGGGAATCGAGTTCGTGGTTCCTCCGACAGGAACATCTGTTCCTGATCCCCGGCGATAGCCCGATGGGCTTCCGGTTGCCGCTCGACTCCGTGCTGCACGAAGATCCCGCGAACCGGCAGTTCATGGAGGAACGTGACCCGTTCGCACGTCGGGACGCACTACCGGCGTTCACCCGGCTCCAGACTCGCGGACAGGTCAACGCAGACACGACGACCAGCCAGGCTCCCGAACGAACCGGGCTGCCCGGCGAATACTTCGGGTTCTCGCCAAACGGTCACGGCTCGAAGCGAACCTCAACTGGCTTCCACGACAACGGTACGGGGCACACCCCCAACCCGCTCCCCGGCCCGATCGTGCGAACCGCCCTGTGCGTCGAGCCACGCGAGGGGAAGTTGTACGTCTTCGTGCCACCGGCGCGATACCTCGAAGATTACCTCGAACTCGTCGCGGCCATCGAGACGACCGCTTCCCAACTGAAGATGCCGGTGCTCATCGAAGGGTATCGTCCACCGGGCGACCACCGCATCCAGCACCTCTCGATCACGCCTGATCCGGGCGTCATCGAAGCGAATATGCACCCGGCCGAATCGTGGGAAGAGTTGGTGAACATCACCTCGACGCTGTACGAGGAAGCACGGCAGACGCGGCTCACGGCCGAGAAGTTCATGATCGACGGCCGGCACACCGGAACCGGTGGCGGTAACCACATGGTTCTCGGCAGCTCGACGCCGGCCGATAGCCCGTTCCTGCGCCGCCCCGATCTGCTGAAGAGTCTCGTTTCGTTCTGGGGTAACCATCCCTCGTTGTCGTACCTGTTCAGCGGGTTGTTCGTGGGGCCGACCAGCCAGCACCCACGCATGGACGAGGCACGGCACGACGCCCTGCGCGAACTCGAACTGGCCTTCGGGCAGGTCGAGAAGTCTCGCGGCGAACACGTTCCCGCATGGCTCGTGGACCGGTTGTTCCGTCACCTGCTCGTGGACGTGACGGGGAACACCCACCGGGCGGAATTCTGCATCGACAAGATGTTCAACCCGGATGCTGCTGAAGGCCGACGCGGGTTGCTGGAGTTGCGATCCTTCGAGATGCCGCCGCACTCCGAGATGAGTTCGGCCCAGCAACTCTTCCTCCGTTCGCTCGTGGCGTGGTTCTGGCGCAAGCCTTACGACCACAAACTCGTTCGCTGGGGCACGGCACTGCACGACAAGTTCATGCTCCCGCACTTCGTGGAAGAAGACTTCACCGATGCGCTGGCGGAATTGCGCACGCGAGGCGGTTACGCCATCGACCCGGCGTGGTTCGCTCCTCACGTTGCGTTCCGATTCCCACTGCTGGGCGAGGTCACGTATCGTGGGGTGAATTTGGAGTTGCGAACGGCCATCGAACCGTGGCACGTTCTCGGCGAGGAAAGCGGCGCGGGCGGCACGGCTCGCTACGTCGATTCCTCCGTGGAGCGGGTGCAGGTGAAGGTGCGAGGTCTGACCGACCCGCGGCACATTGTGACCTGCAATGGACGACGAGTCCCCTTGCATCCGACCGGCACCAATGGTGAATATGTCGCCGGTGTGCGGTTCCGGGCCTGGCAGCCGCCAAGCTGCCTCCATCCGACGATCCCGGTTCACGCGCCGCTGGTGTTCGACATACTCGACACCTGGAACGACCGGAGCATCGGTGGTTGCACGTATCACGTCGCGCATCCGGGGGGCCGGTCGCACGACGCGGTCCCGGTGAACGCACTGGAAGCCGAAAGCCGACGGATGGCGAGGTTCTTCGCGTTCGGGCACACGCCCGGTTCGGTGAGCATCCCGCCCACCGAATCGAACCCCGAGTTCCCGCTGACGCTGGACCTTCGCGTTCCAGAACCGGCACGATATCTGCAGAATCCGAGAGTAACCGAACCTGTGGTAAGCCACGCTTCGGTTGGTGTGTTAGAATAATTCGGAGTGATGCTCGCTGCCTGGTTATGGGGGACTCCGGTCCCCCAGTGTTTGAACTAACCGGGGAGACTGCCCTCCCACCTTGCCTACCTCATTACGCATTCGGATGCCGAGTAGTCTCTCTCCACCACCGGCCGATCATCCACCGGGAATTCCACCGGGGCGGTCCGCATATGATTCGCCGTTTCAGGGGTACGATGAGGCCGCGGATCCCGCTGGTGTTCCCCGCCCACACTGGAACCAGTTTTTCGAGTCGCTCGAAGAACTCAGCCCACCTGAACTCACCCGCCGCTGGAGAGACGCCCAGCATCTCATTCGCGATAACGGCGTCACGTACAACGTCTACGGTGATCCTCGCGGCATCTCGCGTCCCTGGCAACTCGACCCCATCCCGCTCCTCATCGCTCCGATGGAAGCTGCTCGCCTTGAAGTGGGGCTGGTGCAGCGGGCCAAGTTGCTCGAACTGATTCTCGCCGATCTCTACGGCCCGCAGCGATTGCTTCACTCGGGGTCGATTCCACCGGAACTCGTGTTCCCGAATCCCGGGTTCCTGCGCCCCGCGCATCACGTGAAACTTCCCGAGGGGCGATATCTCCACCTCTACGCAGCGAATCTCGGTCGGGGATACGACGGAAACTGGCGGGTTCTGGGCGACCGCACGCAGGCTCCCTCCGGTGCGGGATACGCGCTGGAAAATCGTATCGTCATGACCCGTACGTTGCCGGAGGCGTTCCGCGATTGCCAGGTCTATCGGCTCGCGCCGTTCTTTCAGGCGTTCCGCGACACCCTGCGAGCGATCGCGCCCCGAAACCGCGACAACCCGCGCATCGTGCTACTCACACCAGGGCCATACAACGAGACGTATTTCGAACACGCTTACCTCGCACGTTACCTCGGTTACACGCTCGTCGAAGGCGGCGACCTGACGGTTCGCAACAACTGCGTCTTCCTGAAGGTGCTCGGCGGTCTTCAGCAAGTCGATGTGATCTTCCGTCGCCTCGACGACGACTTCTGCGATCCACTGGAACTGCGGCCCGATTCCTTCCTCGGGGTGCCAGGGTTGATGCACGCGGTTCGAAGCGGAAACGTCGCGGTCGCGAATGCGCTGGGGACGGGCGTCCTCGAAACGTCGGCGTTCCTGGCATACCTGCCGCGATTGTGCCGCGAGTTGCTCGGCGAGGAGTTGAAACTCGAATCCGTGCCGACGTGGTGGTGCGGCGAACCCAACTCGCTGCGTTATGTGCTCGATCATTTCTCCGACATGGTGCTGAAGCCGGTATTCCCTTCGTTGCGGATGGAGCCGGTGTTCCCGTCCGAACTGTCGTCGGAGCAACTGGGCACCTTCACCACCCGACTGAAGGCCCAGCCGCACGAGTTCGTGGCCCAGTCACGACTCGATCTCTCCACCACACCGGTGTTGGACAACGGGCGGCTCGTGCCCCGGAAGATGGTCCTTCGCGCCTACCTGGCCTCGCACCGCGATACGTTCAAGGCAATGCCCGGCGGCCTCACCCGCGTGAGCGCGTCGGCCGACACGATGGTTGTGTCGATGCAGCGCGGCGGCGGAAGCAAGGATACCTGGGTTCTGGCCGATGGACCGGTCAGCGATTTCAGCCTGCTCCCCTCGAACAGCCGCGTTCAACTCACTCGCGCAGGCGGCGACCTCCCCAGCCGTGCCGCTGATAACCTGTTCTGGCTTGGCCGATATGCCGAGCGTGCCGAGGGAACGACTCGCCTGCTTCGCGGGATCGTCGCTCGGCTGGCGGAACGCAGCGGTTTCTCGGAGTTGCCAGAACTGGCCTCGCTGCTGCAAACGATGATGCTCACCTGCGAGCCGAACACACCCGTCGCGAGTACCGCGGACCCCGACGCCAGCGTATTCCGGACCGTGTTCGATCCCACTCATCCGGGTAGCCTCGCGACTGCGGTCCGATCGCTGCGGCGAATCGCGAGCATTGTGCGCGACCTGATTTCGATCGACATGTGGCGGGTTCTCAGCGGCCTCATCGACTTCCCCACCGATCCACTTTCCTATGGCGAAGACGGCCCAACGCCGGGCGATGTGCTCGATCTGCTGAACCGCACCGTCATCACGCTGTCGGCGTTCGGTGGGCTGGCGGTCGAGAGCATGACGCGGGCGGAAGGGTGGCGGTTCCTCGATATGGGTCGGCGGCTGGAGCGAACGCTGCACATCATCGCGATGCTCAAGGGGACGCTGGTGAACCCCACCGAAGACGAAGGGCCGATCCTCGATGCCTCGCTGGAAATCGCCGACAGCGGGATGACGTATCGCCGCCGCTACCTCAGCAGCCTTCGAGCCGAGGCGGTTCTCGACCTGCTCGTGTTCGATGAATCGAACCCACGATCGCTCGCCTCGCAGTTGGCGGCACTCGAAGACGATGTGAATCATCTGCCACGCCCACCGCGTGGCGCGGCTCGCGCCCCTGAGCAACGGTTCGCGCTGGCGGCACTGAACGCAGTGCGACTCGCGGAACCCGAGCGGCTGGCTGCGGTGCAAGATGGTGTGCGAGTCGAGCTGGAGGAGTTGCTGGATCACGTCAGTGGCTGGTTGCCGATCCTCTCCGACGCGATCACGCTGCAATACCTGAGTCATCTCCAGACGTCGCGGCATCTGGCAAGCACAGAGCCGATTCGCCGCACCGCCGCAGACAGCGGCGACCGGCTGTAGAGTTCATCGTTCCGAATCCGTCCCGGGTTGGGTTTGTCATTATCCGCTACCAGATCACACACGACACGACGTACGACTACAGCGAGGTTGTGTCGCTGTGTCAGAACGTCGCGCATCTCGTGCCCCGGGATTGCAGCCGTCAGCGTGCCGAGGATTCTATCCTCAGTATCAGCCCTGACCCCGCCGTGATCGAGGATCGCGTCGATTACTTTGGCAACCCGATCTGCTACTTCACGATTCAAGAACAACACCGCGAACTGACAGTGAGCGTGACGCACCGCGTTGAAGTGTGGGCCACGGTGCCCCCGGTCGCGAACAACACTCCTGCCTGGGAACTGATCCGCGATCGGCTCCGCTTCGATCGCAGCCCCCCGTGGCTCGATGCGTATCAGTACACGTTCGATTCCCGATACGTCGCCGCCGATCCGCGATACGCGGCGTATGCGCTGCATGGGTTCACCACGGGTAAGCCCATCGTGGAGGCGGTTCTCGATCTCACGCGACGAATTCACTCCGAGTTCATCTACGACCCGCGTGCCACGAATCTGACAACACCGGTCGCGGAGGTCTTCGAGAATCGCCGCGGGGTGTGCCAGGATTTCGCACACCTGATGCTGGCGTGCCTTCGGTCAATCGGTCTCGCGGCGCGCTATGTCAGCGGCTATCTCTCGACGCAACCGCCCCCGGGTAAGCCGAGGCTCGTCGGTGCCGATGCCACTCACGCCTGGGTGAGCGTTTTCTGCGGGGAGTTGGGATGGGTCGACTTCGACCCCACGAATAACCAGATCCCGGGCGACCGCTATGTGTTGCTCGCCTGGGGGCGTGATTACGAAGATGTCAGCCCACTCAAGGGCGTGATTCTCGGCGGCGGGCAACACGTCGTCCGTGTGTCAGTCGACGTGCGCCCGGAGGTGGAACTACCCGCCCTGGTCCAAACCCAGACGCAATCGTAATGCGTCGTGTCATCGCCTGTGCTGCGGTTGCAGGCACGTACGCTCATATCGCAAGCAACCTCTCCCGCGCTTCAACACAACTCGATTGACAACCCTGGCCCGAAGATGCTGCTGGCATTCGTGTTTCGGCAGAAGCGCACGTTCGTACCGTCAACGGTACCAATCTTGCAATATCAGCAAATCGAACCGTGAACTCCTTCCACCGAGCACTTCTCATGACCCGATTTTTCTGGGCCACAGTCGCCCTTTTGTGCGCAGAGAACCTGGCGTCGGCGAGCCTGGATCGGCCACGAAATGCGACACCATCGTATGAGTTCCAGTTGACGATCAAGAGTCTTCCGCTTGCGACGACAGCAGTTCCGCCTCCTGCGGAAGCCGAACTCACGGGAGAAACGCAAGTCTTCCTCAATGGTCGACGGTCCGACTACAAGAACATCCCCGCGAACGCGGCAGTTGAACGGGTCGTCCTCGCTGCCGATGGCAAGACCATCGTCCGGATCGAATTCAGCACGAAGTGAACTGGGAGAGGATCGGGCGTTTCGCCCGGTCGGTACATGCATTTGGCCCGACCGGTTGCAGTTCCAACAATTACGTCTGATACGTCTGAACGAAAGAACTCAACTTATTGGCGTGGGCACGGAACGATGATCGTGGTCGTTCCCGGAGTGCCACCCGTTGCGGCGGGATAGCTGCGAATCACTCCATCGGCACCCTGAATCATCACCGTGCTCTGCGTCGGCATCTGCTGGACGACCCCACCTTGAACCGGGAACGTCCGGACAACGCCATCGGCTCCTCGGATCGTAATCGTCTGACCGGTGGTCGTGGATGGCGCGGTGACAATACCTGAGGTGGTTGGGACCGTCGAGTAATAGTACTGCGTTGCCGGCCTGCTCGTCTGAGTGCGACTTGGGCCAAAGGCATAGTCGCTCCATCGCAGACCTTTACCGGGATCGGCGGAGACAAGTCCCGCAGATCCGAGAAGGGTCGCAAAGGCCACAATCACAACGTTCGTCCAGTTTCTGGGAGAGGTGGACATGAGAGTTCTCCTGCCGTTCCGGGGTCGCTGACTCCACGACCAATGGGACGTAAAGGGCCGACCCCGGTAACGACGGTTAAGAAGGAAAAGAAACAACCAAAACGCAATGGGTTGTCGCAGGCCCCGGATGGGGCACGAACCGAGAGGCGTGGAGGCACGATCAACAGGTCAGGTGACAATGCTCGATGATCAGGTCTGTCGGCGGCATCGACGCTTGGCGGCCCTTAAAATTCATCCGATTCAACGGAACTGGGATCACGAACGTGATTTCCCAGCGGTTGAATGCAGTGATCTCACCGGCAACGTCTTCGCCATCCTCCTCAACTTCAGATGTGTACGCTGCCCCGTCTTCGAGAACCGTTCTCTCGCCACCACGCGGAATCAACATTAGTTCCACACGGGGACCGTCTGGTCCTGTGGGAGCGGTGTTGAGAACTGGCGAATCGATGGAGGTGGAAGAGGTGGGAACGGAGCAGTCTTCGCTGGTGAAATGGAGGTAGGAGAGTTTCACCTGACCATCAGGGGACACGTAGCCAAAGAGTGGCAACCCGGCTGTGACGGTCATCATGGCCGCCACCGTCGCGAAAACCTTCGTCAGGCTTCCGACAACCTTGGACATATCCCCTCCGATCCCAGTATCACTGTTCTCAGGAGGGGAAGTCAACGAGTAAATGCAAGATGTGCGATACAGGAGCGTCAGATCGGCTGCCTTTTCGCGCCTCGCCCAGAGTTCATTCGTCCTTCGGTGGGGTGAAGTCCGCGATGTAAAGCTGCGTCGGCGAGCGGCCATCTCGACTACTCGTCCACAACACTTTCTTGTATTCGGGGCTGAACACCGGTAACACGTCCTGACCGGGCGCGTGGGTGATTCGTGTCGTCTTGCCCGTCTCCAGGTTCATCCAGAACAGATCGTAATTCGGGCGGGCAAGTTCGTTCGAGTGATCGGCCGCCGTGTAGATGATGTGCTTACCGTCCTTGTACCAGAACGGTGCCCAGTACACCCACTTGTCGTCCGTCGTGATCGCTTTCTCACCGGTGCCATCCACGTTGATGACGTGCAGTTGGAGCCGATCCTTCTCCTTGCGGTCGGCGCGGAAGATGACCTTCGTGCCATCCGGGCTGAGGAACGGGCCGCCGTTGTAGCACTTCGTTCCCTTGGTGATCTGCTTCGCGTCCGTGCCGTCGGCGTTCATGATGAACAGGTTCACGTCGCCCGAGTTCCCCGCTGAGTACACGATCTTGGTGCCGTCGGCGGAATAGCTCCCCTCGGCGGTATACACCTTGGCGTCAGGTGTGAGGCACTTGATGTTCCCGCCATCGAGATCGGCCTCGTAGATCTTCATTTGCGGGTCGAAGTCCCACGAGTAACGACGGCGCACACCTTTCTTGGTGTCCTCGACGCGCTGGGCGATCTCGGCCGCCTGATGCTTCTTCGTATCGGGGTCACCGTGACTGCTGGCGAAGAGGACTCGCTTGCCGTTGGGGTGGAAATAGCCGCAGGTCGTGCGACCGTTCCCGGGGCTGACGCGGGTGAACTTCCCTGTTTCCAGATCCATGACGAAGATCTGGTAGAACGGGTTGCCGGTGTCCTTCTCCTCGGCCTGGAAGATGATCTTCTTGCCATCGGGGGAGAAGTAGCCTTCCCCGGCGCGAACGAAGCCGGAGGTCACCTGCTTGATGTTGGCAAGGTGAGCGGTCTCGGCCTTGTTCCAGTCGTCGCCTGGTTGTGCTCCAAGCGTGAGAACCAGCGGGATGAGCATTGAGTTCATGAGGGGGGATCCTTCGACGGAAACGCGAGTTTCAGCGCGAACCAATTCTCGATTATCGTATCAGTTCGGGAAAGAGTGCGTCTGGGGGGTGGGCATGTCATCCGAAGTTGCGAAACCGTTGCCGTGTGGTTTGTGTGGGCGTGGATTCAGCCGTGCGGGGCTGACCAAACACCATTGCTTGCCGAAATCGCGAGGCGGGATGACCGACCACATCGAGCTGATCTGTTCGCAGTGTCACGGCATGGTCCACGCGACATTCACGAACCGCACGCTGGAATCGCTGTATCCAACACTCACGGAACTGCGGCGAGCGCCGGAGTTGCAGGCGTTCATCAAGTGGGTACGCAAGCAACCGGCGAGTAAGCGAACGCGAAACGCACCACGCAAGCGGAAGGTGTGATCGATCGGTGAGACACAATCACGAGAACGCCCCGGACTGACAAGCAATCCGGGGCGTTCCGTTTGAAGCGCCGAGTAGATATCACGACGCCTCGATAATTTGGGCAGCCGGCTATACGGACCGCCCGTAACGCGGCCATTAAGCCAGCCGGCCCTCGAAATCCTGGTAACTACAACTATGCACAGGATCACCTCCTTTCAACGAGACCACGCCTTGAACGGCCCCTTACCAGAGGGATCGTCCTCGGCCTTAGGCCCGTCGCGCCTCGGACACGCGACCCAATCGAGCCGAGTGAATAATACACTGCCGGAGTGTCCGGGGGAAGCGTCTGGTTGACTTGCGGGTGGGCATTTTGTCAGGAGTACCCGGCGCAATCTTTGCTCGCGTTTCTATCGGAGTCCCAGCGTCTTTGGCGACGAAACTTTACACTTCCATCGGCTCACCCGTAGTCGGGACCGCCAACGGCGGCAACAATACCTCTGTTGTGTCTCTCGGCGGTATGAGCCGCCACGATCCACGCACCCGTAACCGGCACAGGACCAGCCCATGCTCCACGCAATGATGCTTGCCACGCTCACCGTGCTGTTCCCATCCGCCCCGCTGTCGAAGGTCGCGGCCCGGGGGCAGGGTGGCGAACTGAAACTCAGCAACGTCCGCCTCACGATCGGCGAACTTGGTGGCCCCCGACCCACTTCCAAGTTGATCCCCGGCGACGTGCTCTTCATCGGCTACGACATCAACGGCCTGACCATCGATGGCGACGGCACCGCGAAATACAAGATGTCGATGGAAGTCAAAGACGGAGCCGGCAAAGCGATCTTCAAGCAGGACCCGCGTGAGTTGGTGGACTTCGTGCCGCTGCGAGGAAACAGCATTCCCGCTCGGGCGTTCATCACCATCGGATTGGATCAGGACGCCGGTAACTACACCTGCACGATCAAGGTGGAAGACCCCAAGGTGAAGGGGAAGGAAGACACAGTGACCGTGAAGTTCGAGGTGACGAAACGCGAGTTCGGTATTGTCGCGGTGTTCACCAGCCACGATGAACGGGGAACCTTCGCGGCTCCGACAACCGGCGTGGTCGGGCAGACCGTGTTCGTACAGTTCAGCGTCGCGACCTTCCAGCGCGACCCCAAGACCAAGCAGCCGAACATCGAGCTTCAGTTCCAGTTGACCGATGACAAGGGAACCCCCACCCTGATGAAGCCCCGCACGCACATCCAGGACAGTGGGGTCGAAGCAACCGACGGCGCATTCGGGATGCGATTCCCAGTCTTCATGAGCCGCCCAGGAAAGTTCATCGTGAAACTCTCGGCTACCGACAAAGTGTCGAACAAAACCGTGACGTACGATCTGCCGCTGACGATTCTCCCGGCAAACTAAGTAAACCCAACCCTCCCACGAGTGAGCAACTACAATGACACCTGCCGAGCGAACCGAGCAGATCGCGCGATACCGGAACATGGTTCAGGGCGACCCTGACGACGACCTGGCCCAGTTCCGCCTTGGGCAAGCACTGATGGAGGACGGCCAGTATTCCGATGCCGTCGCCTCGTTCGAGCGCACCCTCGAACTCAGCCCGGGATTCTCGCGAGTGTTCCAGTACCTCGGCGAGTGCCTCATCAAGGAAGGCCGCAAAGAAAAAGCCATCGAAGTGCTGACCAGGGGGTGGAAGGTCGCCGATGAACGCGGCGACCGCTTGCCCCGCGACGCGATGGCCAAGTTGCTCGTCTCTCTCGACGCCCCGGTTCCCGCCCCTGCCGCTCCCAAGGTCGAGGACGACGGCACGGATACCGGCTTCAAGTGCCACCGCCCAGGATGCATGGAAGGGAAGCGAGCCAAGCAACTGGCGGTCACCCCACTGCCGGACGCGATCGGCATTCGCATCCATAAAGACATCTGCTCGGCCTGCTGGACACTCTGGTTGAAGGATCTGAGCATCAAGGTGATCAACGAACTCCGGCTCGATCTCAGCTCCGATTTCGGTCAGGGCGAATACGATCGCCACATGCGCGAGTTCCTGGGGTTCGATGACGAACCGAAGGCCATGGTTCCGTAATGACACTATCCCCCGCATATCTGATCCAGTTTGGCCGGCCTGGCTTCGTGGGCCGGTTCCATTCGGCCACGTCGCTTGCTCGCGGTGAGCGGGTCGTGGTGCGGGGTGTCCGCGGCACCGAACTGGGAGAAGTTCTGCTTCCGGTCGCGGGGATGGGTGAGGATGGCGAGGCGATTCGGGCCGCGACGCATGACGACGAGAGCCACGCGACCCAGGCCAATGAACACGCGCAGGAACTCCTCACGGCGGCATCTGAAGCGGCCACTGCCGCTTCGCTTCCACTCGTGTTCGTGGATGTCGAAGCAACCCTCGACGGAATGGCGATCCTTCACGCGCTGCCGTGGGATCAGTGCGATGTGACGCCACTTCTCGAAGAGCTGTCTTCACGGTTCGGCTTCCAGGTGCGATTGCTCGATCTCTCACGCTCGCCCACGGTCAAAGATGAGCCATCGCAGGGTGGCTGTGGAAAGCCCGGCTGTGGCACGGAATCGGGTGGCGGTTGCTCGACGGGGGGCGGGTGCTCGTCTGGTTCCTGTTCCCGTGGATCGGTGAAATCGTCCGACGAACTCACAGAACACTTCGCCGATCTCCGCCGCAAGATGGAAGCCGCCGGATTCACACGCACGCCACTGAACTGAGTTCACAGGTTCACTCGTTCCCGCATTTCCTCCGTACAATCCTACTGTCGAATTACACCCACCACTTGAGGGGGGTGCCCAACCCAGGAGTCCCGGTTATGCTTTCGATCAAGGCAATCAGGCTGTGTTTACTTGTTCTCGGAGCGCTCTCTGTCGGTAGCGCACGCGCTGCCAACCCCGTGGTGGTCATGGAAACCAACATGGGGAACATCAAGATTGAGTTGTTCGAGGACAAGGCTCCCATCACGGTCAAGAACTTCCTGAAGTATGCCGAGGACAAGCACTACGACAACACGGTCTTTCACCGAGTCATCGAGACGTTCATGATCCAGGGAGGCGGGTTCGAGGCGGGGATGAAGGAGAAGAAGACGCGCGAACCGATCAAGAACGAATCGGACAATGGTATCGAGAACAAGCGGGGCACGATCGCGATGGCCCGACTTGGCCGCGACGTGGGTGCGGTCAAGGCCGCTGACAGCGCCACCAGCCAGTTCTTCATCAACGTGAAAGATAACGCAGGTCTGAACGGCAGCAGGGACTCGGCCACGGGTTACACGGTGTTCGGTCGCGTGACCGAGGGCATGGACGTGGTCGACAAGATCAAGTCCGTGAAGACCGGCAGCAAGAATGGCTTCGACGACGTGCCACAAGATGATGTGGTCATCAAGTCCGTGCGACTCGAAAAGGCGAAGTGATGGGGTGGTGGCAAGGATTTCCTTCCTGGGACCGCGGGCATCTTGCCCGCAGTTGAACATTCCCCGATGCTTGTGGTGATCTTCCAGAACTGACCGAGAGTCCGAAGTTGTGCGGCCAGGATGGCCGCGGTCCCAGGCAAGAAACCTCGGTTCTTAGGACCGCGGGCATCTTGCCCGCAGTTGAACATTCCCCGATGCTTGTGGTGATCTTCCAGAACTGGCCGAGAGTCTGAGGTTGTGCGGCCAGGATGGCCGCGGTCCCAGGGAATAAAACCCCGGTTCCTGGGACTGCGGCTCGCCTCACTCCGCTGGTTCCAGCACCGCCGACATCGACCCCTGACAGCGCGGGATGCGAGCGTCGGGGCCATACGCGTGGATCTGATCCCGTTTCAACTCCGCCCGTTCCAGGCTCGTCGTGCAGACGATCGCTCGACCCGTCGAATCGACCAACTTCGCCAGTTGGTAACCCTTCTCGACAGGATGCCCGAACAACGCCTTCAACATCTCGATGACATATTCGTAGGTGTGGTCGTCATCGTTGAGCAGGATCACGTTGTAAGGCGGTTGCCGTTTCGTGCGTACCTCTTGCTCCACATCTGTATCGGGAAGCGTAGTTGTTCCGCTCATGATCGCGTGCCCTCCGTTGTTCCGCTTCTTGCGACGCGAGCGACATACGAAGCCGCAATTCCACGCCCATCTGACAGGAATTACTCCGTGCTCGCCGCGGGCCAGGCATCGGTCGAATTGGCACGTGGAACCTTGGTTGTCTGCCCTGTCGTGCGTTGCGCATCCAGGCGGCCGAAGCATACCAGGGCGATGTCGTCGTTTTGCGGCACTCCGTTCGCGTGTTTGCGGACCTCGGCCACCAATCGCTCGCCCATCCCCTTGGGCTTCACGTTATCCGGGACTGTTAGCTGCTCGGGGAACAAGAAGTGATCGGCGCGATCGAACCCGAACATTTCACCAGCCGGACTCATCGCATCCGTCACCCCATCCGTGTAGACCGTGATGGTGTCGCCTTCCGCAAGGAGGATGGTCGCGGCCTCATACTCGAATCCAGGTATCACCCCGAGAGGCAAACCCGTCACTTCGTCCTTGATGGCTTCGCCCAAGAGTCCCGTCGTGGTGCGGAACAGTTTGGGGTTCATGTGCCCCGCGTTAATCACGACAAGTTGGTGCGCAACTGGGTCGAGGATCATCGCCGTGAGCGTGACGAACCGATCCTGCAGGCCACCCCGAATCATCTGATCGTTCAACATTGAGATCGCTTTTGCGGGGTTCGACTCGGTGACCAGCGAGAACTTGACCTCCGAACTGAGCTTCGCAACGAGAAGAGCCGCGGGCACACCCTTCCCGGCCACGTCGCCCAGGACGATCGCGATTCGGCCTCCGGGCAGCGGCACGAAATCGTAGTAATCGCCGCCGACTGTCTGGGCGGGCGAATAGTGTGCGAAGAACTCGTAACCCTCCACGGCTGGCAGCGTCTGGGGCAGGAAACCGAGGAGCACTGTTCGCGCCAATTCGATCTCTTTTTGTTCCTTCTCACGGGCCAGGACCGAGGCGTGCATCCGAGCTTTCTCGATGGCCACGCTTGCGAGGTTGGCGACAATCGTGAGCAGGTTCAGATCATCCGTGCTGAACTTCTTGCTGCGATTTTGCGTGTCCAACTGGATCGCGCCGATGGGTGTGCCTTCGACATTCGACAGCGGCACACACATGACGGAGCGAATCTTGAACTCGGCGATGCTGGCGGCCGGCCCAAGGTTCGTGTCGCCCGTTGCGTCTTCACTGAGGAACGACTGCCGCGACTCCAGCGCCTTCCGGACGATGGTTCGGCTGAACCGCGTGTCTTCCATGCCAACGTGCCGACTCTTGACCACCTTCGGGATCGGGCGACCAGAATCGTCGAGTTGGAGAACGAAACAGCGGTCGGCCTGCTTGAAGACGTTGAGCAGTGTATCGGCGATCTGAATCAGAAGCGGATCGAGTTCGAGTGTCTTGGACAGACTCGTGCTGATGTCGAGCAGCGCACGGAGACGGTCGGCCGGGGCAACCTGCAAGAAGTCCTTCGCGCTTGATGTGCCCTGGCTGGCCTCGATCGTGGTCATGCCACCCGACTCAACATCGTCGTCGGGAGATTCCTTTTGCATCCATGATGGGATTTTCCCGAGCCTCGGGAGGCGGTCGTCGCGAAACTGAAACAGAAAGTCGCAGATTTTGATTCGGTCGTCCTGCTTCAACGGCTGTCGCGTTGGCGGCGGAACCTCTTTGCCATTTACGAACGTGTGGTTCCGACTCCGCAAGTCTTCGATGTAAAACGTGCCGTTCTGAACCGTGATCTTCGCGTGTTCCCGGCTGACGGCGTGGTGCGGGATGACGATTTGACAGCGATCCGCGTCCCGGCCGATCACCTGTGATTCGCCGTTCAACTGGATGGATTTGCTCGTGCTCACGCCATCGGGAACCTTGAGAAGTTGGAGCGTCGGCATGGCGGGAGTCCGGGAAATAGCCACTGTGGGTGGGCTCCAAAGTCGCGAGAACCGGGCCGGGCAGATCCGAGAAGTTCACTACGGATGTTACTGTCGTTTGGCCCGGAACGCAAGGAACAGCCCATACTCGGCAGGGCGACTCGGAGGAAGAAGTTCCGTAGAGTGGGTCGAGACCGGCTTTCGGGTCGAGCCCCACCATCCCCTGGGGAAATGGTGGGGCTCGTCGCGAAGCGCGACTCGGCCCACCCTACCAAATGGCATTGCGGTCGAGCCTCAGCATCACTGGAACGTCTTCCCGGGCTAAACAAAAAAACTAACGCGCACCGCTTCGGAATCGTTCCCACTTGTCGATTTACTGAATATGCGTATACTATAGTCGCGAAATGGAGGAGAATCTCCCGACAAAGTGAGAAAATAGTTGAACTTCGACATCTGCATCCGCTATGGTTGATGTGGCAGCATAACCCCTTCAACCGGTTCCCTTGACTCCTCGCCAACTTCGCTCAGTGGCCGAGGCATGGCCATCGCTCCCATCAGTCTCAGGTGTGGTGTTCGGGTTATGCGTGATGTATGGCCAGTATCGGTCGCATTCTCCATTTTGCTAGCGAGTACTTACCACCTTGATCCAGGGTATCGTTTCAGCGGTCGATACGTTCTTGCGGGTTCAATCAGCGACATCCAAGTTCAGTCGCTTACAACCCACATCGGTTAGACCGAATGGTAGGTCCTAACCGCGGCAAGACGCCGACCAACCGCGACCGACGCCGGTAACTCAGTTGACAGGATGGCTCTCTCATGTCGCGACTTCGCCGCTATCGCCCGGATGTGGTGCAATCACCACTGGAGACGTATCTCCGGGAAATCAATGAAACTGCCCTTCTCTCTGCAGACCAGGAAAAGGATCTGGCACGAAAGATCGCGGTCGGTGACACCGAAGCACGCGACCAGATGGTTCGGGCGAATCTCCGACTCGTCGTGAACATCGCTCGTGGCTACACGGGGAAGGGTCTCGCCCTGCAAGACCTGATCGAGGAAGGGAATCTCGGGTTGTTGCGTGCTGTCGAGGGGTTCGACCCGGTCATGGGCACTCGCTTCAGCACGTACGCCAGTTACTGGATCAAGCAGAGCATCAAGCGGGCGCT
>Ga0209181_10002161_pt1 | contig 32550 bp, 24 predicted proteins | sample MAT05_FD_187208 | JGI IMG/M metagenome (GOLD analysis project Ga0209181, IMG submission 187208) | Freshwater microbial communities from Lake Fryxell liftoff mats and glacier meltwater in Antarctica - MAT-05 (SPAdes) (version 2) | ecosystem: Environmental > Aquatic > Freshwater > Ice > Liftoff... | reverse complement strand
TACTCCAATATCGGCCTCAACCATCTCGTTGCTTCATCCATGCTCATGTCTTTTCTCCGTGCATAATCATCAAGCTGGTCTTTTTCTATTTTGCCTACGCCAAAGTATTTACTTTCCGGATTGGCAAAATACCAGCCGCAAACAGACGATGCCGGATACATAGCCAGTGATTCAGTTAACGTGATGCCGGTAGCTTCTTCGCCACCCAGCAATTCAAATAATTTATATTTTTCGGTATGGTCAGGGCAGGCCGGATAACCCGGTGCCGGACGAATACCCAGATATTCTTCTTTAATTAATTGTTCATTGGTAAGATGTTCTTTTGAAACATAACCCCAGTATTCTGTCCTGGTTTTTTTATGAAGCAGTTCTGCAAAAGCTTCTGCCAGCCGATCGGCAAGCGCCTGTAAAATTATTTTATTGTAATCGTCCAGGTTGGCCTCAAAGTTTTTAATGTGGGTTTCAATACCCTGGATGGTCACTGAAAAGGCACCAAGATGATCCTGATAATTTTGTTCGGCTGGGGCAATAAAATCTGCTAACGACAAATTAGGCTGGCCGGCAGTTTTCTTTATTTGCTGGCGCAGAAACTGCAATTTTGTTACTGCCGATTCATTATCCACATCAATAGTATCATGATCAACTTTATTGGCTGGCCAGTAACCAACAACGCCTTTTGCGCTCAGCCATTTTTCATCAATGATCTGTTGCAATAATTTTTTAGCATCGTTGTACAGCTTGGTCGCTTCTACGCCAATAACACTATCTGTAAGTATGGCCGGAAATTTCCCGTGCATTTCCCAGGCAATGAAAAAGGGCTGCCAGTCTATATATTCAGCAATTTCTGCTAACGGATAATTTTCTAAAATTTTTGTTCCTGTAAATGTTGGCTCAACCGGTTTGTAGTTTGCCCAGTCAATTACAGCGCCGTTTTTTTGTGCTTCCTCAAACCTTACATTTTGTTTAAACGATTTTTTATTAGCAAAATCTATTACCAGTTTATCATATTCAGCTTTAAGACTTTCTAAAAATGCGGGCTTTTGTTCTTTGCTTAATAAACTTCCGGCAACGGTTACGCTGCGGCTGGCATCCAGCACATGCACCACACCATCATCGTACTGTGGTGCAATTTTTACAGCGGTATGCATGCGTGATGTGGTGGCACCGCCTATCATCAGCGGTAAAGTAATGCCACGGCGTTTCATTTCATGCGCCACGTGTACCATTTCATCAAGCGATGGGGTAATTAAACCACTCAGGCCTATAATGTCTACTTTTTCCCTTACCGCTGTTTCTAAAATTTTATCGGTAGATACCATCACACCTAAATCGATGATATCATAACCATTACAACCCAATACAACACCCACAATATTTTTACCAATATCGTGTACATCTCCCTTAACGGTAGCCAACAATATTTTTGCTGCGCCTGCAGTTTCTTCATTCACAGTTCCCGCTGCAATATGTGCATTCTTTCGGTCTTCTTTTTCCTGTTCAATAAAGGGCGTTAACACAGCAACCGCTTTCTTCATTACCCTTGCACTTTTTACCACCTGGGGTAAAAACATTTTACCGCTGCCGAACAAGTCACCTACTATATTCATACCATCCATCAACGGCCCTTCAATTACATCCAATGGTTTTGAATATTTTTGACGGGCTTCTTCTGTATCAGCATCAATATAATCGGTTATGCCGTTTACCAAAGCGTGAGATAAGCGTTTTTCAACTGCTTCCTTTCGCCAGCTTTCATCTTTAATTATTTCTTTGCCCTTTGCTTTAACCGTCTCGGCAAAAACGATCATTTTTTCCGTGGTTTCGTTGTTGTCGTTATTTATATTTAGTACAACATCTTCGCAAAGCGTTTTTAAATTCGGTTCAATCTCATCATAAACGGCCAATTGGCCTGCATTTACAATGCCCATATCCATGCCGGCTTTAATGGCATGAAAAAGAAATACGCTGTGAATGGCTTCACGCACGTGATCATTACCTCTGAAAGAAAAAGACACATTACTCACCCCGCCACTTACTTTGGTAAGGGGCATCAGTTGCTTTATTTCACGGGTTGCTTCTATAAAATCAACGGCGTAATTATTATGCTCTTCAATACCGGTTGCAATAGCAAATATGTTGGGGTCAAAAATAATATCCTGTGGGGCATAGCCCACCTGCTCTGTTAATATTTTATAGGCCCGCTGGCAAATTTCTATTTTACGTTTTTTTGTATCTGCCTGCCCCACTTCATCAAACGCCATTACAATTACCGATGCGCCATAACTTTTACAAATAAAAGCCTGCTCAATAAATTTAGCTTCGCCTTCCTTCATCGAAATGGAATTGACAATACATTTGCCCTGTACACATTTTAAACCGGCTTCAATGATCTCAAACTTTGAAGAGTCGATCATGATGGGAATCTTGGCAATGTCCGGTTCGGCCTGTACAAGATTCAGGAAAGTGGTCATGGCCTGCACACCATCCAACAATGCATCATCCATGTTTACGTCAATAACCTGTGCACCGTTTTCTACCTGCTGGCGGGCAACAGCCAATGCGGCTTCGTATTTGTCCTCACGGATAAGACGGGCAAACATTTTACTGCCGGTAACATTGGTACGTTCGCCAACATTAATAAAATTGGTTTCAGGTCGAACGATCAATGGTTCCAGGCCGCTTAATCTTAGATATGGTTTGATTTTACTCATTATTTTTTATTTGGATAAGGAAAGCCAATTGCTTTTCTAGGCTTGTTTTCTTGTACAAGTAATTTTTTAAGATATTGAAATACTGTATTTATTTCCTCATCATGCTTTACCAGATGCTGTTCTATTTTTTCTATTTTTAGAGCAAGGTCTTTGTTTTCTAAAAGCAATTGCTTCATTTTGGTAAATACTCTTATTATCTGAATATTTACCTGGATGGCAGTTTCGGAATTAAGCACCGAGGAAAGCATAGCTACACCCTGTTCGGTGAATACATTTGGGAGTTTTCTTGTACCTCCACGGCCAGGATTTTTTGATATCGCATTTTGCGATATCAAAGATTTAAATTCATCTTGTGTTAACTGAAACATAAAGTCTGAAGGAAATCTGGAAATATTTCTTTTGACCGCCTCATTTAGTCGAAAAGTTTCAACACCATACATTTCTGCCAAATCCTTGTCTACCATAACTTTTACACCACGTATAACATGGACTTTCTCAACAATTATATTTTCAGCAATTTGAGTGTTGGCTTGTTTTGCTTTAGCCATATACTATTGGTTGTTTGAAGTCACTGTTTGTGACTTCAAGATTAAAGTACTTCCTCCAATACCGGTAATTCCCTTGGTTTAAATTTACTTACTTCTTCCGCAATATGTTTTATATGATCGGGCGTAGTGCCGCAACATCCACCCACAATATTTACAAAACCTTCCTTGGCCCATTCTTCAATGATATGTGCTGTTTCGTGCGGCTGCTCATCATACTCGCCAAAGGCATTGGGCAGGCCGGCATTGGGATATGCCGATGTATAGCATCCTGCAATCTGGCTCAGCTCTTCAATATGCGGCCGCATTTCAGATGCACCCAAGGCGCAATTCAATCCTACACTTAATGGGTTTGCATGCATGATGGAAACATAAAAAGCTTCCAGGGTTTGTCCGCTTAAAGTGCGGCCACTGGCATCGGTTATGGTTCCCGAAATCATTATGGGCAACTCAGCCCCCTCTATCTCCCCCGAAGGGGGAGGAAATGGAGAAGATTTTTGCGAAGAAATGGTTTTATTTTTTTCTCTGAAAAAATTCTTTATTGCGTAAATAGCAGCTTTTGCATTCAGCGTATCAAAAATGGTTTCAATTAAGATAATATCTACACCGCCATCAACCAGGCCTTTTATCTGTTCGGTATAAGCGGTAGCAACTTCATCAAAAGTAACGGCCCTGTAGCCAGGGTTGTTTACGTCCGGTGAAAGCGATAGGGTTTTATTTAAAGGTCCGATTGCACCTGCAACAAAACGTGGCTTGTCCGGATTTTTAGCTGTGTATTCATCTGCCGCATTTCGGGCACATTTAGCCGAAGCAACATTTAATTCATAAGCCAGCGATTGCATATCGTAATCGGCCTGGGCAATGGATGTGCTGCTGAAGGTATTGGTTTCAATAATATCGGCACCTGCTTCCAGGTATTGTTTGTGAATTTCTTCAATGATGTGTGGTTGTGTAATGCTCAGCAGGTCGTTATTACCTTTTACATCGGTATGCCAGTCTTTAAACCGGTCGCCACGGTAATCTTTTTCTTCCAGCTTATGGCGCTGTATCATGGTGCCCATGGCGCCGTCAATAATTAAGATTCGGTTTTTTAAGCAGTCCTGTAATGTTTTCATTCGCTTTAATTAAAGTTAAATATGGAACAACAGTACAAGAGTGCACTTCGGCTTCGCTCAGTGTAAACTGCCAAGGAAGCTGCACAATGGCATATTGCCCGATCCAAAAAAGATAGCTTAAACTTTTAAACGAGAATCAATCTGAGAGAAGTAATGCAGAATTGCTTTCGTTTATTAGTTCGCTTTTTTATTCAGGTTGAACAATAAACAAATCCACCTGGTTGATGCTGCAAATTTATGCTAACAAAGCCGAAACACAAAATGTGGAGGAGGTTTTATCGCTTTGCGAAAGGGGCTAAAAAAATAACCCCGGGGGTTAACGGGGTTTTAATAGGATTCGGTTTCTTTGGTAATCTTTGGTTTTCAGAGAATCGGATTCTTTTGGTCTTTTTATGTGGATATTGGATTGATGATGTAAAAGTAAGGCGGCTTTTGCCATAATAAAAGTAAAAGGCTTTCAATGGTTGATTATAACCACTGAGAAGGTTTTTTGGGTAACTGAACCGGAAAGCAGTCTTTAGAAAGGCCTGATGCCGATTGGATTTTATGGTCAGTTCAACCGGTACCTAGCTACTGCATGCAGGTTTACTCCAGATAGCTATCGGCACCAACGCACAGTGGCTTAACTTTTAAATTTCAGCTTTATATATTGCCTGCCCGGCTGCTAACAGACGGGGCTAAAAATGAAATTTAGTTTAGTTAAAAAAACAAAGCTCCGAAACTTCGGAGCTTTGCAAGAACTTTTTGTTCAGTGGTGTCTGGATTTTCTGGATAATTGGATACTTAACTTAACCTTGGTTTTCTTTCGGATCTGAATATTGGTTTCTTAATTGGATATTGGCTTCGTTTCTGATGTAAAAGTAGTGCAGCTTTTATTGCTGTAAAACTTTAATCGATTAAACAGTAGATTCTTAAGGCCGAACCGGTATTTAGCGGAGTTAAACCGGAAAATAGCCAGAATTTATACTGTAGAGGACTTGCTTAAAAGCAAAACCCCCGAATGTGTCGGGGGCTTTGAAATAATGTAAGAGATTCGTAGGTAATGTTTTGGTTTAACTGGATAATTGGATACTGTTGGTTTTCTTCGGTTTTGGATTTGGTCTTTTAATTGGATATTGGTTGGTTTCTGATGTAAATGTAGTGTGCCTTTTGTTGCTGTAAAACTAAAAGGTATTAAGCAGTATGTTTTAGTTACCGAATGGGTATTTAGCTGTCCCGACCCGGAAAATGCCCTGCTTTACTTTTGGATTAAATACAAAAGCAAAACCCCCTGTTTCGGGGGCTTTGTAATAATTTAAAAGATTCTTAGGTAATGTTTGGGTTTAACTGGATAATTGGATACTGTTGGTTTTCTTTCGGTTTTGGATCTGGTCTTTTAATTGGATATTGGTTGGTTTCTGATGTAAATGTAGCGTGGCATTTGCTGCTGAAAAACTAAAAAGTATTCAACTGTACATTTTTAATGCCGAGCCGGTATTTTTGGGGGGGGAACCGGAAAACAGGGTGAATTTACTTGGGGGTACCGACTTATCAGCATAAGTTTATCAAAAGCAAAAACTCCCCGATTGGTATCGGAGAGTTTAAAAATGTTGTGTTTCTTGGGTAATGTTAGTTTTCTTTGGTTTGAGACCGTAGTTTTTTCTGGATATCTGGATAGTGTTTTCTTAGGATTACAGAATCTTAAAACGATTAACTTCTGTAATGCAAATATACCATGCAAAACCTACCTGTAAAACTGAATTATACCCAGCAAAGCGATTATAAGACTGAATGGGAAATATTACACACTGAACCGGAAACGTACTATTTTTCATCACCCAGCCAGTGCTTAAAATCGGACGAGCGCTCGGTACTTACAATGGTTTCGTGCTTTGCAGCCGGGGTTAGTTTAATAAGCACCCGGCTTTTACTGTAGGCAAACATTTCGCCAATGGAATGAATGCTGATGATGTATTGCCTGTTTATGCGGAAGAATACTTTTGGGTCAAGGATAGAATCCAAAGTATCAAGATTAAAATCTACCACAAACCTGCGGGCATCTTTGGTACACAGGAAGGTTGCTTTGTCTTCCGTATAAAAATAAACCACTTCTTCTATGTCAATAGTTTTTATATGCTCGCCGTAGCGCACTACAAAACGTTTTTTATAATCGTTGCTGGTGGCTGGTTGTAAGGATTGCAGCAATTTATTAATATCAATGGCTGGTGCTGGTGCAACGGTGGCTGGTGTAAGGTTTTTAAATTTTGTTACCGCTTTCTCCAGTTCTTCCTTTTTAACCGGTTTTAATAAGTAATCAATGCTGTTTACCTTAAAAGCCTCAATGGCATATTGGTCGTAAGCGGTCGTAAAAATAACCGGGCATTTAATATTTACCTGTTTAAAAATATCGAAACTTATACCGTCAGATAACTGAATATCTGAAATTACCAGATCAGGCTCTTCGTTTTCCTTAAACCATTTTACAGCAGAAGAAACACTTACGATCTGGTTCAAAAGTGTGTTATCTGGCTCAAGCTCCTTCAGCATTTTCTGTAAACGCCTGTAAGCTGGTTCTTCGTCTTCTATAATCAGTGTAGTCATTAATCAGTTTTATTTAGAATTGGCAAGCTAATAGTGAAATTAATGCCATCATTGACTACAGAAACGTTTTCACTACTCAATAAATTGTATCGTTTTACAATATTTTGTAAACCAGTGCCGGTGCCAGGCTCTCTGGTAATTTTTGGGTTTATGTTATTACTGACCACCAACCGGTCTTTTTTCAGGTAAACCATTATCTCAAGCGGCGTTTCTATTGAAACAGCATTGTGTTTAATGGCATTTTCTATTAAAAGCTGTAGGGTAAGCGGCGGTATAAATATCAATTTTTGCTGGTCTTCAGATATTGAAATATTTAATGTCAGGTTTTGGCCATGTCTTTTTTGCTGCAGATAAAAATACGTTTTTAAAATTCCAATCTCTTCTTCCAGGCTTATCACATCCTGGTCGCGGTAGTTCACAATATTTCTGAAGAAGGAGGAAAGGTTTTCTACATAATCAACAGCCAGGGCAGGGTCGTCTTCAATAAACGAAATGAGTGTATTAAAACTGTTGAATAAAAAGTGTGGATTTACCTGGTTGCGTAATACCTGAAACTGGAATTGAATTTTTTCCTGCTCCAGCTTCTGCAGCTTTTTTAAATTTTGCTCCCGGCTTTTTATGTACCAGTAAAGCAAACCTGCGGTAAGCAATATTACCAGGGCAATAAACCAATACCTTTTCCAAAGTGGTTTCGCAATTTTAAAGTCGTAAATCGCTTCATGGGCATTTTCAAAATTTTCATTCAGCGATGAGCGTATATGAAACCTGTATTTACCGGGCTGCAGGCGCAAAAAAGACACATTCCTGTCCCGGGTGGCTATCCAGCCTGTATCCAGACCATCCAGTTTATATTGATAGTGAATATCATTGGGGTTGGTATAATAAAGGCCGGTAAAATAAAACTGGAATGTATTCTGATCGCTGTTATAATCGCCTGCCTTGTCTTTATCAACATCAGTTAAAAATAACTGCACATTTTCAATGATGGTTTTTGGCTGGCGAAGTGAGTTTTTGCCAGGGCTATAAATTACAATGCCTTTTGCCGTGCAGAAAGCTATATTGAACGCAGTATCCAAAGCTACAGCACCTGCATACAAATTAACATCTGCAATGCCCTGCATGTTGTCCAGGTAAGAGAAAGTTTCTGTTTTTACATTCAGAATATCCAATCCTTTCCTGTTTAAAACAACGATGTTTCCCAATGGCCCTGTTTTTAACGAAACGATCTCCAGATCGCTTAAGCCACTGGCTGTTGAATAATTTTTAAAATTCTTTCCATTAAAACAATAGATACCGGCACTTTTTGTGTTAAACCATATATTTCCATTCTTATCTTCGGTTAAGGAAAATATACGGTCATCCAACAATCCATTTTCTTTTCCGTAGTGTATAACCCTGCCATTCTCCAAAACATTTAAGCCTTTTTCGCCCATAGCAAACCAAATTCTGTTTCGGGTATCCTGATAAATTGCATAGATATAATTGGTGCCAATGCTTTCAATATTATTATAGTTGCTGTATTCATATTTAGAGGTAATATTGCTGCTGCTATTAATCTTAAAAATAGCAGCAATGCCTTCAAACCCGCCAACACAAACAGTATTACCATTGCCGCATATGGAAAGTATACTGGCATTTTTCAACAGCGGATTTTCATTAAGGGAGCGATACTTACCGGTTTGCGGATCCAGTATCAATAAGCCGCTACCCATCGTTCCAATCCAAATATGGTGATTGTTATCCTGGTACAAACAAGTAATATCTGTTCTGCTGTTAAGCTCTGCAAAACGATATTCCTTTTTCATGTAACTGCCATTAGCAAATGTGTATTTTACGAGGCGTCCCGCCATGCTCACCCAATAATTATTCTGGTAGTCGCACAACATGGCACGAATGGTTTCAAAGGCAGCTTTGCCATACAGCGGCAGTAATTGCAACTGATTGCCGCTTGTTACGGCCAGTGCTTTAGTGGTATTGGCCCATACATTGCCTTCATCATCTTGCAGCAAATTGCTAACCTTATTTCCCAAATCTGATTTGCCATTATAGCTTAATACGGGTTGATTGTAATCACCCTTCCATAACAGGCCATTTTCCTCAGTACCTATCCATAATGTTTTTTGCGAAACGAGCAACGCATTTATCTGCCCGTATTTCCACGCCGAGTCAGCATTGGGAACAGAGATTGTGCCGTTGCTGTGGTTATAAATGCAAAACCCTTTATCCTGCAAACCTATCCAAAAGGTATTTTTACCAGCCGGAGCTATAGCTGTTACATAATAATCTGGCAGTCCTTCATCGGGGCCAATGACATGCACTGTTATCTTACCGTTTACATTTTTACAAATATTAATTCCTGCATCGGTCGCTGCCAGCATATCTCCATTAGCTGCCTGTACCAGTGAATGTATGTGCAGGTCGCTGAGCCCGTTAGCAGTATCAATTAAATAAAGGCGATTGTTTTTGAAATGGTAAATACCTTCTCCGTTGGTGGCAATCCAGATATTATTTTCTTTGTCCTGCAAAAAGGAAGTGATAGCCACAACTGGGGTTCCTTCTTCGGCTTCAAAATACTCCAGGGTTGAATTAATTTTTTTGGCGATACGCCCGCTTTTAAATCCAATCCAAAGCTGGCGGGTATTGTCCTGGAAAATAGCTGTAACAGTATCTTTTATTCCCGTTTTTGAAAAGTTTATTTTTTTAAAGTTGATGCCGTCGAATGCATACAGGCCGTCGGTGGTTCCGGCTAAAATATAGCCCTGGTCTGTTTTGTATACGGTGTTTATTTTTACTGGTTGGTTGTTTGCCGTGAGGTTAAAGGATTTGAACCCCAACTCCTGGGCATAAATGTGCTGTACCAGAAAGCAAATAATTAATATGGATAGAATGCTTCTCATCAGCTTAAGAAAACAGTTGGTTATTTTTCGATCAATTCAACCATAACTTCAACCTTAATATCTGATGCCAGTTTTTGGTCCAGTATTTTTGGTATAGCGATATTATGATCAGCCAACAAAACAATAAAATTTGATTTAATGCTTACTAATCCGTTTTTAATGATAAGGTTGCATTTAATGATACGTTCCTGTATTACACCATGAATAAACAAGTTACCTTTTGCCCGTACATTATATAACCCATCTCTGCGCAGATCGATGTTTTCAATTATTTTTCCTTCAAAGGTAGCCTGCGGATATTTATTACTCTCAAGATAATTTTCATTAAAGTGCTTCTTTTGTGTAGCAGCCCTGAATCCTTTGAAAGTTTTGATGTTGATAGCAAAAGCAAACTGCCTGGTATCGGAGTTCAACGATCCTTTCAATTGATTACTGGTTGCATTTATCAGTTCTAATGGCGCATCTGAGGTAAAGCTGATGGAACCGGTACGGGCAGAAAATAACAGGTTGGGAGCATTAGCGTAAGATGATGCCGATAGCAGAATAATAAAAAATATAAAGTGCTTTCGGTTCATTAAATGTATGCTTTTACCAACAGGTATGCTATAACCTGTTTTAAGATAGAAGTTTGGATAAGTTAAGTATTAAAAAAAGTCTTTTTTTTGCGGACAGTCAAACGTGCTATAAAGATAGAACGGTTATTAGCATTTATACCTGTGAGAAAACCGAACGGGTAAAAACGAATACCGAACCGGTATTTTAAGGCATTAAACGTGAAAAGAAAATCTTAATTACCACTGACAATGAAATTTTCAACAGGTATTCGGTTACTGATGCTTTTTGCCAGAGTCATCTCATCGGCATATTCCAGTTCGCCGCCAAAAGCAATGCCACGGGCAATACTGGTTATTTTAACAGGGTTATCTTTAATTTTTTTGCTGATGTAGTAGATGCTTGTATCGCCTTGAATGGTTGGGCTGAGGGCAAAAATAATTTCTTCTATGTCTTCTTTTTCAATGCGGTCAACCAACGCATCAATGGTAAGCTGGTCGGGGCCAATACCATCAAGCGGAGAGATTACGCCGCCCAGCACATGGTATATGCCATTGAATTGCTGTGTGCTTTCAATAGCAATTACATCCCTTATATTTTCAACCACGCAAATAATCTCCTTTTTGCGCATGCTGTTGCTGCATATATTGCAAAGGTCTTTATCGGAGATGTTGTAACAACGGGTGCAAAATTTTATTTCATTGCGCATGCGGGCAATAATTTCGCTAAACTGAGTTACTTCTCCGGCATCCTGTTTAATAAGATGCAAAACCAACCGCAATGCCGTTTTTTTACCAATACCGGGCAATTTGGCAAATTCAGTTACAGCATTTTCCAGAAGAGCAGAAGAAAAAATCATAAGCAAATTTAACGGATAATTGATAATGGGATAATGGATAATTTTTTAAATGGATGCGGTTAGCATTTACGAAGGCTGCCTTGTGCCGGAAGCATTATCCGTTAAAAATTAAAAAATTATCCATTAAAGTTTTATGTCCCGCTCATTATCCCAATTGGCTTTTATGGCCAGCTTTTCTTTCAGGGTAATTGCTTTTTCGGGCTGTAGTTTTTTAGAATAATCCCCTGTATCCCATTTGCCATTATTATTATCGTCAAATAAAATACGGATATCATATTCGCCGGGATTGATAAATTTGTTGCTCCACTCCAGTGTAGTAAGTGGATAGCTGTTTTTAATTTCATCGCCCTGTACAAACTGCAGAACCGGATTTTTATTTAAATCAAGATTACTAAAACGCAAAACCACATTGCCGTAATTTGATTGTTCTTTTGCAAAGAAACGAATGGTATCAATTTTAACAAGACGGTTGTTAGCAGAGTCTATAAATGCAGTTGTATCCATTATCAACCGGTACGATGCAGCTTCCTGCCATTTAGCGGCCAGCGAAATTCTCGTTCGGTTGCTGTCTATGCTCCAGGGTACCGCTGTTACAGGTTTGTAATTTGTATCTCTTAAAATTAATTTTGAAGAATCAAAATTTTTCAAGGGATTATTAAAGCTGATCTCAAAAGCTGATAACAGATCCTGGCCCTGCGAACCGGCACCTGCGGTATACGATAATTTTTTGGCAAGAACCCGCTTGGTTATTTTAGCATTGTTGTTTTCTTTTTCTAAAGCTGATGCATATAAAATAACCGGTTCAGTTTTTTCGGAAATAGTAACTGCCGCATCTGCAAATGCAAATATTTCTTTTTTTGAATTGTAGGTTTTGCCGCCATCGCCATCCTTTAAGGCATACAGGTTAAAACTGCCTGCTGGTAAATTTACAAAGGTAAAACTGCCATCGCCACTCAGTTTCGCAACATAATCCGGCTTTATTTTTTGCACCGCAGAGTCATTTGTTTTTCGATACAGCAAGGCCAGCAATGTGCTGTCAACCTTGCCGGTTTCGGCAATAATCACCTTGCCCGAAAGTGTAAAACTGTCTATCTGGTTACCGGTAGAAAAAACATACACAAAATCTTTTAAAGGGTTGCCTTCATTATTATCAACAATGGCATTGCCAAAGTTAATGCTGTAAGTTGTATTTGGTAAAAGTGTGTCTTTTAGTTTTACAGTTACTGTTTTTAATTTAAAATCTATCGAAGGTTGTTTTTTAGGCAGCGGAGATATTAATATATTCGTTTGCACATCTTTCAGATCAACATATTCATTAAAAGTGAGTGTGATCTTATTACCGCTTACATTGGTACTTTTTAGTTTTGGAGATGCGCTTAATAAACGGGGCGGAATACTGTCTCTTGGTCCGCCTGTTGGCATGCCTATTTGCCCGCATCCCGTATTGGCCACAGCCAGAACATATAGTAACGAAATAATAAAAAGGGTGAAAAGTATATGTGTTGATCTCATCAATTGCTATTAAAATACAAACTTAATCTCTTTAGTTATTAAGCAGGTATAAAAAACGGGGTTTACATTTTATTTAGTCTTTTAGGATTTTGCCAGGTATTAAATACAGCAACGATTTCAATATGTTCCCTTTTATTTTTATAGATGATCAGATTTCTTTTATATAGGGTGTATTTCCTTAAACCTTTTCTTTTATTCAGGAATGGAAAGATGGTGGGATGTAATGCTATCAGTTTGAGAAATGCAGCCCATTTATTATGAAAAGTCTGTAAAGTTGGATTGCCAAATTTATACAATATCCAGGCATAGGTTTCATCTAAATCCTTTAATGCCCCGGGAGTGAAAACTATGGGTTTAGGAGAGGCCATATTTTTTTGTGAGCTGTGCCATTGCTTTTTTCAAAGGGATGCCTTTGCCTTCTCCCAATTCCTGCAAACCAATTTCTATTTTTTCTTTTTGAGAATCAGTTAATGCCGACCAGCTTGTGCTGTTGTTCTTTTCTGCTTTAACTAATGCATGCAGTTTATACAATTCTTTAACCGTGCTTTCAGAAGCATTGTTGATTTCTTCAATTAATTTTTTTTTAATGGCTGTCATTTGAGATGGTGTATGTTCAAATATACAAAATATGCCTTCATTAATCTGCGTTTTCTTCATCCAAATCGTGCAGCGCCACCGCCAGCTTATTATTTTTTACAAAATTGCACCAGTGGCAATCTTCCTTACCACAGCCTGTATAAAAATCACGTGCCTGAATTTTGCCCCACACTTCTGTTAGCTGCTGCTTTACAGTTTCAATATCCTGCGGATTAATTACAATTTTTTCTTTCCGGTATTCGCCTTTTTTGTCAGGCTCAACAAAATCAAATTCGGTGCTTATCACTTTCCAGTCTTTCTGCTCGTAATTGTCAATCAGAATTTTATAAAAAACCGCCTGGCGCCAATAGTCACCACCATTAGGATCTTTATCAGACGGGGCTTTCATTTTAGGTAAAGCATTATCGATATTGCCCGATTTATAATCTACCACATTCACTTCTTTGCCATTAAATTCCAGTTTATCAAGTTTGCCTTTTAGCGGAACGCCGTTTACTATAATTCCCCTGATATTACGTTCTACAGCTACCACTTTATTCCAGTTGTTGATGTATTTATCATAATAATTACGCAATACTTCATCGCCGTATTCCATACGCCTGTCAAAAGCTTCTTTGGTAAAATTTTCACGATGCTTGTTCATGTACCAGTTAAAATCGGTAACCATTTCTTCTTTGGATGGAAAGGTTTCTTTACCACCATCCTGCATCTTTCTAAAAAGTTTTTCCAGCGCATGATGTATAGCACTTCCAAATTCGGTGGCTTCACTTTTGCCCGAAGGTATACGGATTAGATTTTTATAATAAAAACTAAGAGGACAATTGAGGTATGCATTCAGCGCAGTTACGTTCATCACAAATTTTTCCAGAATTGCTGAAATAAAATCTTCTTCGGCTTGTTCAATTTCCGGTGCCTGTGCGGTAAAATGCAGCAGTTCAAATTCCATTTGCTGTTCTTCTGTCAGCACTATTTTTTCAACCGGCAACTCATGCTCTTCCAGTATCTCAGCTATGAACATGGATGGTTCCAGTTCCTTGCCATCGTTCTTGAATTTTGCGTAAGAAACGTACAGATGTGTTTCTGCACGGGTTAATGCTACGTAAAATAAACGACGTAACTCTTCATCCTCCGCGGCGGCCCCCTCCCGGCCTCCCCCAAAAGGGGAGGAGACAAACATGGTATCCGGAAATTTATATCCGCCACCCGGTTTACGTTTCTTTTCCCAAAAGGAAGCATTGGCACCGGCAAAGAAAACATATTCAAACTCAAGCCCCTTGCTGCCGTGTGTTGTTAGCAGGTTTACACCCTTATCGGTACCGGCCACTTTATTCATTGGCAGGGCAATGCCTTCTTTTTCCATCAGGTCAAAAATGCTGATGAGTTCTTTAAGGCCCAACAACGGATTGCGGCTTGTTTCATCTTTAATAAAATCGAACAAAGCAGTAAGCAATTGCATCAGTGCAATTTTATCATCGCTTTGCATGATGTAATTTAAAACACCGGCATTTTGAATGATATGCTCAAACAATTGCTGTAAAGTAATGTTGGAAACATCGCCCACCAGTTTTTCAATCATAAAACTGAATTGCTTCAACCCTTCGTGAATACCAGTATCAAATAAATCCTTTGCCGGTCTGTTGGCTTTATCAAATAAAAGTTTGCGTATAGATGTCTGCTCACCTTTATATTTCAGTGTATTGGTTTCAACAGTAAGTTTGGCAATTTCAATAGGCGTGATTTTATAAAAATCGAAGTGCAGTATTTCAAACAACATCTCATCACCGCCGTAAGGCGTATCATGTTCTGCATTCAGGTACCTGAGCAACTGTACAATTTTATTGCTGAACGGATTTGTTAATACATCAATGCTACGTTTGCTGTAAAACGGAATACTTTTCAATCTGAAATAAGTTGCCAGTTCTTCTCCGTATTTATTTTCTTTATAAATGATGGCAATTCTTCCCGGCTCAACTTTTTGATTTATTAATTCAGATACCCGGTTGGTAATATCTGCCATTTCATCTTTGGCAGTGTTGTATTCATGCAGGATTGGTTTATCCGTTAATCCGTTAATCCGGGTATTGGAAGAGATTAGATCTTTGCTAAGCCCTTCAATCTGCTTTACCAATCTCTCTTCATTGCGGTTGATGAGTGTTTTGGAAATATCCAGTATGGGTTGCGTACTGCGGTAATTACTGGTTAATACAACCGTCATCAAATCCTTAGTGTAGCGGTTTGCAAACTCCAGCATATTCTCTACGTTGGCACCTTGAAAACGATAAATGCTCTGGTCATCATCGCCCACCACGAACACATTGGGTTTATCCCAATAATTAATGAGGAGTTGCACCAGTTTATTTTGTGTGCCGCTGGTATCCTGGTATTCATCTACCAGCAGGTATTGAAATTTTTCCTGGTAATTGGCCAATATGTTTTTATTTTCTTCAAACACTTTTATTACCCAGTTGATCATATCATCAAAATCGTAGCGGTTTCTTTTCCGCATCAGCGTTTGAAAATTGGCAAACTCATTTACTGCAGCCCGCAGCTTTTCCATCTTTTCCTTTTCTTCTTCTATCTTATCGGTACGTACATCGCCTTTGTTAAACTCTTTTACTTTTCGTTTAGCAATATATTCATCCCGATTTGGCAGGTCGTTTATATAATCATCAATCCGGCCGTTTATAAAATCTGCAGTCCAGCCTTCCCGTTTCATGCTGCTGAATAAATTGCGCAGGTTATTTATTTCGTAATAAACATCGCCACGGTATCTTTTTAAAGGATGGCCTTTAGGAAATGCATCAATCAGTTGTTTAAACATTTCAATTGTTTCCAGTTCCGAAACAGCATCAAGCGAATTTTTTTCAAACAGGTTCAGGTTATCCTGTATCACATCGTTACAAAAAGCATGAAAAGTGTAAATATTTACCTTGTAAGCATCGGCACCAATAAACTGCTGCAAACGCCTGCGCATGGCAATGGTGCCGGCATCGGTGTAAGTAAGGCACAGAATATTTTCGGGCAGGGCATCCGTATCTAATAATATCTTGCCAATACGTGCAGCGAGTATTTGTGTTTTGCCGGTACCTGGGCCTGCAATAACCATTACCGGACCTTCAATGGTATCTACGGCATTGCGTTGCTGCTCATTTAATTTTTTATATTCTTCAGAAAATTTATTTTGCAGTATTTCGCGGTAGTGGCGCATTGGCCAAAGATACTTGATACCCGATTTACCGAACAAAATAATTAAAACGATGTTATAAGGGTTATGAGTAAAGTTTATTCTTTTAAAACGGTACAGCAAATTCCTATCAGCCTTGATGAAGCCTGGAATTATTTCAGTAATCCTGCTAACCTTTCCAACATAACTCCAGATAATATGGGGTTCAAAACCATCTCAAAATATCATGGCGATACCATGTACGCCGGGCAGGTTATAGAATACAAAGTGAGCCCTTTGTTTGGTATTCCCTTATACTGGATGACAGAAATAACCCAAGTGGACGATAAAAAATATTTTGTGGATGAGCAGCGCTACGGGCCTTATAACATGTGGCACCACCAGCATCATTTTAAAACTATTGAAGGCGGTGTGGAGATGACCGATATTGTACACTACAAATTACCGTTTTGGTTTTTGGGTGATATTGCCAATACTTTGTTTGTAAAAAAACAATTAAGCAATATTTTTGAATATAGGTTTTCGAAAGTTGAAAAGCTGTTCGGAATATTGAAGTCTTAAAGTTCCCCCTTGGGGGATTCAGGGGGCCTTACCCCGGCATCCTCGTAATATACTTTTCAATCTGCTTTATCTGGTCAACAATTTGCGGCGTGGTAGGTTTAAAGCCTTTTGCTTTTCTAAAATAATCTTTAGCTGCCCTGAACTCTCTTTTGTTCATCATAATAGAACACAACTGCAGGTATGCCGCTGCATTATTTTCTTTATCGGGTAAGCCTGCTCTTATTGCCTGGCGAATATAACCTTCCGCCTGTTTTATATCCCCTTTCTGCATCATCAACATTCCAAGCTGCAGTTTATTGGGACCTTCTGCCTGTTTGGTTAAAGCGCCGCCACCCAATGCAAGACTTTTCTTCATGTTCTTTTCGGCACTTTCAAAATTCTGGTCCACCATGTCGAGATTACCTTTGATAGTGTAATAAACCGAACGAACGGGCTTGATGAGAATTGCAGGAAACCAGATTGCATCTACCACTTTTTTTGCACCTGCCATATCACCTTCTTCCATATAGCTTTGTATCAGGCGCATGGGGCCAAACAAAAAATGGCCAACAATAGCTACTACAGCAAGCAGGTATAAAACGAACGAAGGCCAGAAACCGGCCTGTATATTGGTAAAAATGGCAGCAGCCAGAAAAACGATACCGATCCATAAACGGTACTTAATAATTATATTCAGCCACTTCATGATCTTAAAAATTTAGGTGGGCAAAGATAGGTTGGATTTTAGATTTAGGATTGGCGATTTTAGATTGATTTGTCTGGTAGTTAATACTGCTACACATAAAATATGTCATAATTGAAATCTAAAACTTAGAATTGCTTACTTTTGCCCTCCGAAATTCGACATTCAACATTCCCTGTTCGATATTCACCTGGTCCAGTAGTTCCATGGATACCTGCCTGCCGGCAGGCAGGGAATAGAAGTTTACTAAACTTTAAATGCTATGTATTTTGTATATGCAATAAAAAGTGAAAAGGACGGAAGGATTTATGTAGGTATTTGTGCTGATATAGAAGTTAGATTGAAAGAACATAATGCCGGCAAAACGAAATCAACAAAAGGATTTGTACCTTGGAGACTGATTTATAAGGAGGAATCAGAAACAAGAATTGAGGCAAGAAAACGAGAAATATATTTGAAATCAGGAGTAGGTAAAGAGTTCCTGAAATCCTTGGTCCCGTAGTTCAATGGATAGAATAGAAGTTTCCTAAACTTTAGATGCAAGTTCGATTCTTGCCGGGACCACCAGGCCGGAGTTATAAGCTCCGGTTTTTTTTATTTTAGTACCTCATACAAATTATTATCAGTAAAAATCGTTGGTTCCGTAGTTCAACGGATACCTGCCTGCCGGCAGGCAGGGAATAGAAGTTTCCTAAACTTTAGATGCAAGTTCGATTCTTGCCGGGACCACACCGAAGCCTCACATAAACTTTATGGGGGGCTTTTTTAATTTGCCCAAGTGATAGAGAATCATATAGACCCTTATTTTAGAAAAAATTCCATCGGATGGAAAGTTTATCAACAACAGCTTTTGTAAATAACTGATTTTCAGGTATTTGTAAAATGGCACTGATTTGGAATATACCCTGCCAAATCAAATACTTATGAAAACAGCTTTACAAAAAAGAATCTTTATTGTTGATAATGATCCTTCATGGAGCATTAAGATGACTCAAACACTCACTAATCTTGGTTATACCAATATTGTAAGTTTTGAAAGCGGTGAAGAATGTGTAAAAAATCTGCACCTGAACCCGGTAATTATATTTTTAGATTACCAAATGAAGGCCATGGATGGCCTGGAAGTTTTAAGAAAAGCTAAAGAATATTTTCCCGGCATTGGCATTGTTTTCTGTACCGCAAAAGAAGACCTGATTGTGGCGGTAAATGCTATGAAATCGGGTTCGTTTGATTATTTGCTTAAGCGTCAGGCAACGGAGGAAAAGATCCGTATTATTTTAGAAAATTTCAGGATTGATGATCAAGTTATAATTTACTGAGTCATTTAACGTGCGCTTTTAAAGCCCTTACGGCCGGTCATTTGACCGGCCTTTTTTTTATGAGCTACTGATAATTTCTCTGTCGAATTTGTTCTATGGTTCCACATTATGGAAACGAAGTCCATAAAAAATACCAGCTTCTCTATGTGCCAAACATAACCTATTGTAAATCAGTGTTTTAAATTCTGGCATCATTCATGGCAATAGGGTATTGTTCGAAAAAATTCGACATCAACAAATGAAACGTACTACATGTAACATAATATTTATGCTAACCTTACTCTCCGCTAATGCGCAGGGTAATCATGTATTTTCAGGTGCCGAGCTGGTTAATTTTTCTGTTGCAGATATTGCAGTATCAAAAGGAATTACGTGGAGCACAGACAGAAATTCTATACCCGGCTACTTTAGCGTAGTAGATATGGCAAACTACACAGGATGTACTGATGCAGCAAACATTGATGGATACATAAAGAAATATGGCAAAGGCGGTTTTATCTTTCCGGTAGGAAACGGAAAAGATCTTCGCACACTTGAAATTTCAACCCCGGTTCTTTCAACAGATGCATATGCAACTGCGTGGATATTGGGCGATCCTACCAACACAACTGATCCTACCGCACCATTTGCCGGTACACATGCTGTTAGCAATGTAGTTGCACCGCTTGTTATGGTAAGCCGTATCGGTCAATGGGACTGGCAGGTGGGCGATAAAAATAACCTGGGCAACGGAACAACCGGAACAGGTGCAGGTCTCACCATTACAGTAAGTATTCCTGACATGGCAGGTTTTGCCAAAGCATCTGATTTACGGCTGGCTGGCTGGAACGGAACAAGCTGGATTGACCTTAGCGGAACTGCAACAGCCAGCGGAAATACAGAGAACAGTACTATAAAGGGAACAATGCTGGCTGGCATCACAGCACTGACCGTTGCCAGTATATCTAAATTTGCTCCTTTTATATTGCAAAGCTTTACCGCCACGCCTGTAAACTGCACTGCACAGATAAACTGGAGTGCCAGCAACGAAGCGGGTGTGAGCAAGTATGTGGTAGAGCAAAGTTTCGATAATTATTATTTTACCCCGATTGCCTCTTTTAATATATCAGCAACTGCAGGAGTGAACAATTATAGCACAAATGCGCAGGGTTCCGGTAAATCATACTACAGACTTAGAATAATTTTCAACGATAATACGTTTATCTACTCGAAGGTAGTGTTAAGCATAAATAATTGCAATGATCCGGAGTACATGAAGGTTTACCCTAATCCGGTTACTTCCAACCAATTTGTATATGTAAAGCTTGGAACAGCTTACAGAGGTAAGGCAAAGATGATCATCTTCAATGCTATTGGGCAAAGAATGCTTGATAACAACGTGGAGATAAACAATGCTGATAATGTATTACCTGCCGATGTGAGACCATTTGCCGCAGGCACTTATTTTATCAGCATCGTTGCTGAAAACGGGAAAAAAATTGGCAGTGTTCAAAAATTTGTAAAGCAATAGTAACTATCTGTAAATCAGGAAATGAAAAAAAAGGGACTATATAAGATTATGACTGCGATGGGTTTTACGATGGCCATTTGCTACAGTCCTGTTGTTTTTTCGCAAATAAAAGTGGGTGATAATCCCAAGACGATAAACCCGAATTCGGCACTGGAAATTGAATCGACCAATAAAGGTTTGCTGTTACCAAGGCTGACATTAAGTGCTACTACCAATGCTGCGCCCTTAAGCAGTTTTGTACAAGGCATGTTTGTTTTTAACATAGCAACGGCGAATGATGTTACACCTGGTATGTATTATAGCGATGGCGCAAAATGGATCAAAGTAAATGCTTCCACAACAGCATCAGCAGGGGTTAAAAAAAGTCTGGTAATAGTAACGGCCGGCGGACAAACCATTTTTAATACGCCGGCACCGGTTACTGATATCAATAAGATTTCTTTATATAGAAACGGCGTTATAATTTCTTTTACCATCAACAATGCAAACTCCATCGCTGCAGAAGTTCCTTGTGTAGCTGGAGATGAAATCAGAATTATTCAATTATTATAAAAAACACAACTAAAAAAACCACAAAAAAAACAAACAAAATGAAAAAATTTCTCCTATTCCTCGGCCTTGCAGTAACCATTGGCTTTACATCAACGGCGCAAAAAGTAACAACCAAAGTTATTGACAACAAGGGTACTATTAAATGGGTGCTCGACAGTGCAACAGCCGTTATCACCAAAGCAGACAGTACCATTCTTTATGTAACACCTACCCAGTTGCAGAACAACCTGGTGCCTTACATTAACGCAGCAGATAATGGTTTAACAAAAACCGGAAAGAACGTACAATTGGGCGGGGCGCTTATTAAGCCTACTACCATTGCAACCACTGCCGCTAACTTTTTAGCCATCACAGGTTTACAGGCAGGATCAAATACAACCGATAGCGTAATGGTTGTTGACCCAGCCAGTGGCCAGGTTAAATTTATTTCAGCAGCATCATTGTTCAATGCATTAACTTTTAGCAATGGCCTTACAAAAACAGGCAACCTGGTTGAACTGGGTGGAAACTTAACCAAATCTACCACCATTGGAACCGATGCCAGTAAAACACTGAAAATTGCAGGGTTACAGGCAGGTGATCTTGCAACAGATAAACTGGTAGTTACCGGCGCAGACGGAACATTGAAATCAGTAACTGCAGAATCGCTGTTGCAAAGTGGTGATGTGATTTTTACGGCAACTGCAGCGCAATCTACTTTTACAGTTGCCAATATGCCTGCCATTGCATCTAAAGTGTGGGTATTTAGAAACGGAGCTAAACTGGGAGTTGTTACTGACTATACCACCATTGCAGGCAGTGTTACGTTAACATCCGGAATGGCTTCACTGGTTGCTTCAGGCGATGTGATTGAAGTGCAATGGGTTAAGTAATCCGTTGCAATACTTTGCTTCAGATTTGTTTCTCTAAATTAAAATTATAACTGTGAAATCCGGCAACTTACTTTTAAACTGATAGTAAGTTGCCGGACGCACAAAACAATCAGGATGAAGAATTTTTACATGCTCCTTTTATTGCTTTGCGTTACAGTAAAAAGTATGTCGCAGGTTGTTATTGATTCTAAAGGAACCAAAGTGGCGGTAGACAGCAGCAAGTGGACCATCTCGGGCAGTAATATTTTTAATAAGAACAGTGGCAACGTCGGCATCGGTACATCTGCACCGGCTGCCCAACTGCATACCACAGGAACAGTAATGTTTGCGGGAGTGGGAACCAATACCATCAATACTAAAATATTAACCACTGACAATTCAGGAAACCTGACTACAAGAACAGTATCCAGTTTACTATCAGGCAGTGCAATTACTTCTTTAAATGGCATGACGGGTTCGGTGCAAACTTTTGCTGCAGGAACCACCGGAACAGATTTTACTATTTCCAGTGCGGCAAACGTGCATACATTTAATTTACCGGTTGCATCTGCAACAAACAGCGGAAAGTTAAGCGCAGCAAACTGGACAACGTTTAACAATAAAACAGGAGTTGTTACTGCAACCACTGCAGCAGCCGTAACAACCGCATTAACAACAGCCACTATAAGAAATACGGCTGCTTACTGGAACGCAAACCTGTTACAGGGTAATGCTGTTGCTGCAACGGCCCCCACAAGCGGACAGGTATTAACCTGGAGCGGTTCAACATGGGCTCCTGCTCAGTTATTATTACCTGCCACCACGGTTAGTAATACAAATGCAGCACCCAATACATTAACCACTACTGTAAATGGCATAACAGGCACAGGTGTTCCCATTGTAAACAGCGTTTCTAATGCCTCATCGGGCAATAATTTAACTACTACCGTAAATGGCATTACCGGATCTGCAATATCCCTGGTTAACTCTGTATCAAATAACTTAAGTGGTACAAATTTAACCACCAGCATCAACGGTATTACAGGTTCAGCAGTTAGCCTTACCGGTTTAATTCCCGCTACAACCAACGATTTAAGCTTATCCGGCAATACCATTACCAGCACTGTAAATGGAGTAGCTGCAAATACTAATGCGGTAAGCGGCGTTTCAAATAATTTATCGGGTTCTACTTTAACAACTTCAGTGAATGGTATTACGGGTTCGGTAAATCTTTCAGGGCTTGTTCCTGCCGTTACGCATACCATAAGTATTGCAGGCAATATATTAACAAGTGTGGTGAATGGTGTTTCTGCCAACAGCAATGCAGTTACAGGCGTGGCTAACGCTTCATCAGGCAATTCACTTAGCACAACAATCAATGGTATTACAGGTACAAATGTTCCAATCATTAATACTATATCCAACACCTCATCTGCAAATACCATAAAGACAACGGTTAACGGTATTGAAGGGTCAACGGTAAATATCATAAACAGTAATGCACTTTCGCAAAACGTTACCAATCAGCTAATCAGTACTGTAAATGGCATTGCCTCCTCCGCTTTAACAGCAAATATTACAGGTGATGTTACCGGAAATTTAGGAACAGCCACTGTTTCAAAAATAAACGGCTCGCCATTGGGTACAACAACCGGCGCAACAAGCGGCCAGGTTTTATCCTGGAACGGAAGCAACTGGGCTCCATCAAATGCTGCACCAGCAATTACTACACACACAATGAGCAGTGCAGCCAACACCATCACTTCAAATGTAAATGGTATTGCAGTTACAGCTTCCGCGGTAAATTCAGTTGGTAATGCCAGTTACGTTAATTCTTTAATTACATCCGTTAATGGTGTTTCCTCTGTCCCGGTAAATATCATCAATACAAATTCGCTTACGCTTAATTCAGGATCTCTGACCTCATCAGTGAATGGATTGTCAGCTAATGCAGTCAATGTATTGGCTGCAGCAGGCAATGGTTTAACTGCAGCAGCAGGCATTGTTGAGCTCGGGGGAACGCTTTCTAAACCAACTATAATTAATACAGGCATTACCAATACTATATCTCTTGGCGGCTTACAAACGGGCAGTTCATCAGACAGTTTGTTGGTAGTGGCAACAGGCGGAGTTGTAAAAAGGGTTGCCGCACCTGCATCCTTCCCCCAATTACTGGTTGATGCAAGAAGAACTACAGCGTATTCGCCGGGTACTGCTTTTGTTACATTGGTTTACAATACTACTAATATCAACACCGGATCGGCCTACAACACTTCAACCGGCTTATTTACTGCACCTGCAACAGGCTTGTATGAGATAATTTTGAACAACGGCTATAATTGGGACGCTTCCAACTCACAGGTGGTAAACCAGATAGTGGTGAATAATGTAATTGACATGGAAAAAGCCATTTCCAACAACACCAAAGATTCCAATGCAAGTGCTACTGTTTCGGGCTCAACCATCGTTAACATTACAGCCGGCCAACAAGTAAGAATAACAGCAGGCGACGAACTTGGCAGAACAATACCAATGACTGGAGCCGGGCAGCACGTATTGAAAATCATCAGGCTTCTTTAAAATAAGCCAAAGTTGCATCTCTCTAAAACCCCTCTTAAACCCAGATTTCAACTGCAAAATTTGGGTTAAACCAGGGCAATTATTAATTTGCGGGATTTTGAATAAAAGATAGTTCTTTTCCGTTCTAATTGGTGGAAATTTCCAATAAGTGGAAAACTATCTCATTCAAAATCGGTTATGGCCATATACAATATTTTTATAGTAGAAGATGATCCATGGTATGGAGAAATATTAACCTACCATCTAAGCCTGAACCCTGATTATAAAGTAACAAGACTTGAAACTGCAAAAGCCTGCCTGGCTAAAATGCACCTTAACCCCGATCTGGTTACCATTGATTTTTCTTTACCTGATATGGATGGCGACGAGCTTTATAAAAAAATTAAACAGGTTAATCCGGATGTTCCCGTAATTGTTATCAGCTCGCAGGAAGAAGTTGCTGTTGCTGTGAACCTGTTTAAAATGGGCGTTACCGACTATCTTATTAAGGATGAAACAACCAAAGATCTTTTGTGGAACAGTATCATCCGCATTCGTGAAAATCAATCGCTCAAAAAAGAGGTTGAACATTTAAAGGAAGAGCTGGGGCAGAAATTTTCATTTGATAAATCCATTATCGGGCAAAGCGATAAGCTTAAAAAAGTTTTTTCTATGATGGAGAAGGCTATTAAAACCAACATAAATATTTCCATTACTGGTGAAACCGGAACGGGTAAAGAGGTTGTTGCCAAAGCCATTCATTATAACAGCGACCGCAAAAAGAAAAATTTTGTGGCAGTAAATATGGCTGCCATACCAAGAGAACTTACCGAAAGTGAATTGTTTGGTTATGAGAAGGGAGCCTTTACCGGCGCCGTTTCCCGCAAACTGGGCAAATTTGAAGAAGCCAACGGGGGCACTATTTTTTTAGATGAAATTGCCGAAATGGATTTAAGCCTGCAATCTAAACTGCTGCGGGTTTTGCAGGAAAGGGAAGTGGTAAGGGTTGGCGGTAATGAAAGCGTTAAACTGGATGTGCGGTTAATTATTGCCACGCATAAAGATCTTGCAGAAGAAGTGCGTAAGGGAACTTTTAGGGAAGACCTGTATTTCCGAATCATGGGTATGCCTATTGAGCTTCCACCATTACGGGATAGAGGAAATGATGTATTGCTGCTGGCTAAACATTTTGCCGACAGCTTTTCAAAAGAAAATAAAATGGATGCCATCAGTTTTTCAAAAGATGCAAAGGAGAAACTGATGAATTATTTTTATCCAGGCAATGTAAGGGAGTTAAAAGCTATTGTTGAACTGGCTGCTGTGATGTGCGAAACCAATGAAATAAGCCCTGATGATATTACCTATACACCTGTAAGCAGAGATGAGGTTTTTATTGGGGGGCAAAAAACACTCAGGCAGCATACCTGCGATATTATACGCTATTATCTAAAACAAAATGATAATGATGTTATTCTTACGTCAGAAAAACTTGACATCGGTAAGAGTACTATCTACAAGATGATTAAGGGGGGGGAATTATTGTACGGGCAAAATTAACAGAGACATCGTTGATATTCAGATACCTGAAAGCCGCCAGCATTATGCAATTATTTCCTGGCAAAACAAAACTCCCATTTTGTCCATAATACGGAATTTTTTTCCAGAATATAGACAAAATTTCATTTCACACTTTTTTATTTAATTGAAAATCATTTACTTGTAAACTAAAATAAAGCGGCACAATTTTGACTATATACTGTTACTTAATCTACTTACACCTTTAAACATAATTATGCTATCGTCGCTTTTTCAATTTAAGAATGCCATATGGGAAAAACACACTGTAAGCCAGTTGTTAGACAGTAAAGATGCTCAGTTAGTACTGTGCTTTGGCGGTAAAAAAATATTGGAAGATAAAAAAATCTTTTCAATTGTAAAGCAGCAGTTTCCTGCTGCCGAAATTACCCTTTGCAGCACTGCCGGCGAAATTTACCAGAACATGGTAACGGACAATTCGCTTATTGCAGTTGCATTTCATTTTGAAAAAACCATCATCCGCAACGCATCTGTAGATATTGCCGATTACACAAACAGTTTTGATGCTGCCGTAAGCCTGGGTAATTTGTTGCCGCATGAAGGCCTCAAATATGTTATGGTATTTTCAGATGGAGCGCTTGTTAACGGAAGCGAACTGGTAAAAGGTTTAAACAAGGCAACCGGGCAGCATGTGCTGGTAACCGGCGGACTTGCGGGAGATGATGCCAACTTTAAATCTACGCTGGTGGGCTTAAATGAACAACCGGCCGAAGGAAAAATTGTGGCGGTTGGTTTTTACGGAGATTCGATAAACATTACACACGGCAGCCAGGGCGGCTGGGATATATTTGGGCTTGAAAAGGAAATTACCAAGTCGGAAAGTAATGTGCTGTTTGAAATTGAAGGGCAAAATGCACTGGAACTGTATAAAAAATACCTGGGTTCAGAGGCGGAGAATTTACCGGCATCTGCACTTTTATTTCCATTGTATGTAACCATACCCGGCGCAGCAAAACCAGTGGTACGTACCATACTTTCAATTGATGAGGAACAAAAAAGCATGACCTTTGCAGGTGATGTTCCTGTTGGATCGAAAGTGAAATTTATGAAAGCTAATTTTGACAGGCTTACCGAAGCTGCATCAATAGCAGCAAACGAAAGCCTGAAAAAGCAAAACAACCAACCGGCATTTGCCATGCTGATCAGTTGCGTTGGCCGAAAACTTATTTTAGGTACACGAACTGCCGAGGAAGTGCAGGCGGTAAACAACAGTTTTGGCAGCAATACGGTTATAGCGGGATTTTATTCCTACGGGGAAATATCGCCGTTTAGCGATGGAAATGATTGCCAGCTCCACAACCAAACAATGACAGTCACCTCATTTTACGAAGCTGTTTGAATAATTTTGCTCCGGATACGTTTAATACTTGAGATTTAAATTTTCTTAGGTAAGTAAGTGAACAACGCTATTGCACCCTGAATAAAGCAATCCGGCAAAATACATATGTCAATAAATTTTTCTTTTGAGGAAGCGCATTTTAACCGGATATTTCCTTTTTATATCCTCATCAACCGGCAAATGGTTGTGGAATCAACCGGTACCAGTTTACAGAAGATATTTAACGCAACAGCCGGCAAAAATTTTCTGGATCACTTTAAAATAAAACAACCCGGGCTAAAGCGACCCGATTTCAAATCTTTACAATCCTTAACTGGCCAATCTGTAGCAATAGAATGCTTTAATGAAAAGCAAACTAACCTGAGGGGACAGATAGATTTTTTGCCTGAATCCGGCCAGCTATTATTTATGGGATCCCCCTGGTTCGGTTCGATAGAAACTGTTACGGAAAACAATTTATCGCAGAATGATTTTGCTGTTCATGATTCCATGACAGACCGGCTGCATGTGATGAAAACACTGGAAGAAACAAATGAAGAACTTAAGTTGCTTTTCAGAACAGTAAGTAACCAAAAAGACGAACTTAAAAATGCCAACCAATTAATACATGATATTGCTTTGTTCCCCACACAAAGCCCCGATCCGCTCATGCGGATAAATTTTGACGGCGAACTGTTACAAAATAACCCCGCAGCAGCCCGGTTCGATTTTTTGGAATATGATGGCAACACCTACCGGAATGATGATTTTTTTAAACTGGTTGCCCAAAAAATTGATAAACAAAATAAGCGCTGGACCATTGAAGCCCGTTCGGAAAGCCGGGATTATTCGCTCGTATGCGTAACCATGCATGATGAAGAATATATCAATATTTACGGAACCGATATTACTCAACAAAAGAAAGACCAGCAGGAACTTCAACGTCTGTCTATCATTATTGAGCAAACCGTTAATGTAGTTATTGTAACCAATGCAGCCGGTGAAATTGAATGGGCAAACACTGCTTTTGAAAAAGTTACCGGCTATACACTGAAAGAAGCAATGGGAAGAAGGCCTGGTTCTTTTTTGCAGGGAAAACATACAGACCCTGCTACGGTGGAGTACATGAAAAAACAAATCCAAAAGAAAGAACCATTCATCTGTGAAATATTAAACTATAAAAAATCGGGCGAAGGTTACTGGCTAAGGATAAATGGCCAGCCTATTTTAGATAAAAACGGAAAGATTACCCAGTTTTTTGCCATTGAAGAAGATATTACCAACGAAAAACTAGCCCAGGAAAAAATTCAGGCTGCTGCAAGCCGCATGTCTTCATTAATTAAAAATTTGCATGCAGGTGTACTGCTCGAAAATGAGAACCGCACCATCGCCCTGGTTAACCAACGTTTTTGCGACCTGTTTAAAATTGCGGCTTTGCCTGAGCAAATGATGGGTGCGGACTGTTCGCAGGGCGCTGAACAGTCTAAACATCTTTTTAAAAACCCGGATTTATTTGTTGCCGGCGTACATGAAACTTTAGAAAATAAAAAACTGGTTGTTGCAGAAAGACTGGAGATGGCAGATGGCAGCTTTTTAGAAAGGGATTTTATTCCCATATGGAATGATGACCGCTATGGTGGCCATCTTTGGGTGTACGACGATATAACGGAGAAAATAAATGTTGATAAAAAGCTGAACGATCAACGTGCATTTTATGAGCAGATACTGGATAACATACCCTCGGACATTGCCGTGTTCGACAATAACCACCGCTACCTGTATTTAAATCCTGTAGCCATTAAAGATCCTGAATTAAGAAAATGGATGGTTGGTAAAACCGATGAAGATTATGTGCTGTACAGGAATAAACCTTTATCCATAGTGCAGGAAAGAAGAAAGATTTTCAACAGCGTAGTTCAATCAAAAAAACTGAAGAGCTGGGAGGAAAAACTTATACAGCCAGATGCCAGCATTAACTACGTAATGCGCAATATGTTTCCGGTATTGAACAGCGATAAAGAAGTTAGCCTGTTGATAAGGTACGATGTTGATATTACCAATATTAAAAACATTCAGCAGCAGGTTGAACAAAGCGAAAAAAAATACCGTGATGTTATTGATAACAGTCTTGCCATTGTTACCACGCACGATATGGATGGTAAATTTATTACTGTAAACCCGATGGTGGGAAAGGTATTTGGTTATGACGACGATGAAATGATCGGGCATTCCCTAAAAGAATTTATTCCGGAAGAAGATAAACCGCTTTTTAACGAACAGTATCTTGAAAAAATAAGAAATGAAAAACGCTCCAGTGGAATTTTCAGGGTATTGAACAAAGAAGGGAAGATCATATACACTTTGTACAATAACTTTTTGAAAGAGGAAGAAGGGAAAGAACCCTATGTGATTGGTTTTGCCGTAGATATCACAGACAGGATACAGGCAGAAAAAGAATTAAAGATTGCCAAAAAAGTAACCGAGGAAATGGTGCAGACAAAACAGAATTTCCTTGCCAACATGAGTCACGAGATACGTACGCCCATGAATGCAATCATGGGCATGAGCCGCCAGTTGCAAAAAACGCAGTTAAGTGATAAACAACATACTTACCTGGATACGATAACATCAGCATCAGAAAACCTGTTGGTCATCATCAACGATATTCTTGATCTTTCTAAACTGGAGGCTGGAAAAGTTGCATTGGAAAAAATAGGATTTGATCCTAAAATGGTGGTTGGGATGGTAATGCAGGTAATGAACCATAAAGCAGAAGAAAAAGGATTACAACTTACCAATTCATTCTGTGATGCCAAGCTATCGCCGGTTCTGATCGGAGATCCGTACCGCCTGAACCAGGTAATGCTGAACCTTGTTTCAAATTCCATCAAATTTACCGAAACCGGAATGGTTGATATATGCTGTAAAGTTATTCACCAGACCAAATCGGCACAGCAGGTTCAAATAACCGTAAAAGATACTGGCATCGGTATGGAGCCGGATTTTATAAATGATTTATTTCAAAAATTCAGTCAGGAATATGAATCGGTAGCCCGCAGGTTTGGAGGAACCGGTTTGGGAATGAGCATTACCAAAGAACTGGTTGATTTGATGGGAGGAGTAATTGAAGTGGAAAGTGAGAAAGGAAAAGGCACCGTGATCAGCATCAGGTTTACACTTGAAAAAGGCTCAGAGAAAGACCTGCCGCAAAAAAATATTACCGCCTCAAATGCAGGAATACTGCTTAACAAAAACATAATGGTGGTGGATGATAACGAAATGAACCGCCTGGTAGCTACCACTATTTTACAGGAGTATGGTGTGTTGGTTACCGAGGCTGTTAATGGTGCAGAAGCAACGGGCCTGCTGGGTGAGCAGCACTTTGACCTGGTACTGATGGATATTCAAATGCCGGTAATGAATGGGCTGGTAGCTACTTCAATTATACGGAATGAACTTAAATCTTCTATTCCGGTAATAGCTTTAACCGCCAATGCCATCCGCGGCGAAAATGAAAAATGTTTCAATGCCGGCATGAATGATTATTTATCGAAACCCTTTGAAGAAAACCAGTTGATACAGATAGTAGCCCGCTGGCTGGATGCAAGAGAAGTAGGAAATGCTGTTGCCATTTTACCTGAAAATGCTATTCCATTATACGATCTTACCAAACTAAACGATATTGCAAGAGGTAATAAAGCGTTCATCAATAAAATGTTGCTGCTTTTTATTGAGCAGGTTCCTGCTGCCGTTACCGAAATCAAACAGGCATTTGCTGCCGGCGATTTAAGTAAAGTTAAGTTGGTGGTGCATCGTATTAAACCTTCTGTTGATAGCCTGGGAATTATTTCAATTAAAGAAGATATTCGTAATATTGAACTTAATACTGCTGAATTACAGGCCGCCGGGCAATTGGAAAAACTGATTAGCAAACTTGATAGTGTTATCAGCGAGGTTGTAATTGAACTGGAAAAACAAAAATAAAAAATAGGGTATTATGCAACACGATACAAAAGCATTTGACTATGCTGCTGGCTTACTAAAACAATTGGGTTTTGCCATTGTTGCTGAAGATCTTTCACGCCCGTGGGGCGGATTTTATGTAATAGAGGAAGCGCAGGCCGCAGATTTTGCCAGTGCATTTTTTCCGGAAGAAGATTTTGAAGCATTGAAAATATCTGAAAGGCTGAGCCCTAAAATTTTAATGGTGGCACCCCACAAACGGTTAAGCTGGCAATACCACCACCGCCGGGCAGAGATATGGAGATGTGTAGATGGAGAAGTGGCCGTAGCTACCAGCCATAGCGATGAAGAAGAAGAGCAACATGTTTTAAAAGTTGGTTACAAGATAAAGCTTGAACAGGGGGAAAGGCATCGTTTAATAGGCCTGGATGGCTGGGGTGTTGTTGCCGAAATATGGCAACATACCGATGCGGCAAACCCATCGGATGAAGATGATATTGTGAGGCTGCAGGATGATTTTGGGAGATGATGTAGCTTACTTCGGGCAATATTTTTTCTTTTATTCAAACTAAATTAATTTTATGAACGTTTAATAAATGTTAAACCACAAAATATTTTCTTTAAAAAAACAAACTTGCAGTATTAAAATTAAATTATGAAGAATAAGATATTTTTTTCGGGCTTGTTGGTATTAACTGCAATAATGATTTTTGCTTTTGGGCCGGTTAATAAATCTGCTGATGCAGTATATGAAGCAAGCAATAAAGCCGAAAAAGGCATTCAGTTTGTTGAGGCAAATTGGGAAAAAGCAATAGCCGAAGCAAAAAAGCAAAAGAAGATGATCTTTATTGATGCTTATACAAGCTGGTGCGGCCCCTGTAGAATGCTAAAGCAAAACACTTTTACCGACAAAGCAGCAGGCGATTTTTTTAATAAGCATTTTATAAACATAGCACTGGATATGGAAAAAGGCGATGGTATTGCCTTTGCACAAAAATACCAGATCGCAGCTTATCCCACCTTGCTGATTATGGATGCCGATCAAAAATCAGTTTCTATGTCGGAGGGGTATGTAAACCCGGCACAG
>Ga0209181_10002156_pt1 | contig 32590 bp, 34 predicted proteins | sample MAT05_FD_187208 | JGI IMG/M metagenome (GOLD analysis project Ga0209181, IMG submission 187208) | Freshwater microbial communities from Lake Fryxell liftoff mats and glacier meltwater in Antarctica - MAT-05 (SPAdes) (version 2) | ecosystem: Environmental > Aquatic > Freshwater > Ice > Liftoff... | reverse complement strand
GGACTTCCTCAACAGCTGGTTGGATGATCCCAAGCTCCTCAACTCAGTGCGGTTGGACAACTACTACGCCATGAAGGTGCATGCGCTGCCCGACGGCGGTGCGCTGGGCATCTTCGCTGATCGGGGTCAATGGAACAAGCTGCGCAAGGAGGGCAACCTGATCATCATCCGTTACGCGGCGGACGGATCCGTGCTGTGGGAACGCGTGATCCTGAAAGAACAGGCCGGGAACAACCGCTTGGAGAACCAGTACAGCCACTATGAGCTGTTCGATGGGGCCAAGTTGTACTTCCTGTACAACGATCACAAGGACAACGTCGTGGCCCGGACGGCGAAGGACATCAAGCCCATCGAGGACTACGAGAAGGAGAGCGCGATCGTGGTGCGTACCGTCGATTTGGACGGCAACGTGAAGGATGAGCAATGGGCCTGGCCGACCGAACCCCCGGTGATGCTGGTCTCGCACAAGGCCTTCTACCTGACCGATGACCTGTTCTATTTCCTCCCCTGGGAGCGGGGCAAATGCAAGGGACCGAACAAGGAGCGCTGTGTGACCTTCGGTCGCATCGCGTTCGATCACTGAGCGGCCAGTGCGCGACTGCGTTCAGGCGCTTCATCCCCGGAACAAGATCCACCTTGGACAACAGCATGGTCGGAACGTGCTGCGGATCGTGTCCTCGAGCTATCTGGCCGGGAAAGCCCCAACGACCTTGTCGATCAATCCCACCACACTGCTAGAACAGGTGAACCATGCCTTGCGGCAATGGTTGGCGAGACGCCGAACTCGGCTGCGTCGGCAACCTCATCCGGCTCAAGACCGCTGACAGCCGCGCGCAATTCCTCGGCTGCGATCGTGCCGACAACCAGCACGGTGTCCGTGAAAGGCCAGCTACCCTCTCCTGGGTCCAGGTCGGAGATCCGCGCGTAAACCGCCTGCACGTCCGGGCGGCGAAGCAAGTCGGCGAAGGCATCACGAAAGGCGGCCACGCCCGGATGTTCCATCAGATTGCAGCCGATCGAGCCAAAGTCGTCGTTACCGTCGAAGAACCGCTCGGCGGTGACGATCTGCGGCTCTTCCTGTGCGGCCAACTCCGCCTTCAACGCTTTGCATTTGGTGTCGTCCATGGCGTGAGGTACGAATGATGACTAACGAGGGAAAGGCAGTCTCAATATTACCAACAGGTGCGACCATGACGCGCGGCTGAACGAAAGCACCCAACTTTGGAGAGCTATGAAACCTGGAGCGAACAACGGAAGGATCTTCAGTCTGGCGATGCCTTGAACCTCGTTCATCGTTCTCAATTCATGGAGTTTGACCGCATTGGTTCTACGCCTCCTTTTTGGCCGAGATCACGTGTGCTTGGATCTTGCCGGTGATGGGGCCAGCACCAAAGCGCTCCGTGATGGCGGCAGCGGCAATGTCCGTCGCCTCGTCCAGCATCGAAGGGTTGCGCTGTTCGATATCGTTACGCAACGGTGATCCTTGGCAGTAGGCGACCGCGACCGTTCGTGGCGACTCGGACCGGCTTTGGAAAGCGAGCGTGTCGAACGCAAAAGAGCCCGTGAAGCCGCCATCACCAAGAGCGCTGCCGATCATCGCTTCGTCGTAGTAGCCGTGCGGCATGCGCACCAGGAACCGGGGAGGATCATGGGGGAACAGGTGCGCCATCGCTTGCGTGACGCAGTCGGCGAATTCGTTGTCCTCTATCCGACCCCAGACGCTGAAAAGGAACGTTCCCCCTGGACGCAGGACGCGGCGTGCCTCCGCGAAGGCAGCTGACTTCTCCGGAAAGAACATGGCGCCGAACTGGCATACCACCACGTCGAAGGAGGCAACGCCGAACGGAAGGTGCATCGCATCGGCCTGCTGCCACGTCACAGCGCGGCTCGTGCCGATTCTCGCGGCGTGATCGAGCATCGCCTGGTTCAAGTCGGTCGAAACGATCGATACGTCGGCGGGCAACAGGGTCGCCAAGTGGCGAGTGACCACCCCGGTGCCAGCAGCGATCTCAAGGACCGCCGACGGAGCGAGTGCGGCTACCCGATGGGCCAGATCCCTCGCGTAGGGCTCGAAGATCATCGGGACCAAGTACTGCTCATACAACTGCGGGATGGAACCGGCGAAGGCGCGATCACCAGTGGACGTGTTCATGATGATCGGTAGATTTCAAAGGATAGGGACGCTGCGCCAAAGGGGCCGTAGGGGCGGTCATTGCCCGGCAGCCGGTTCCCACAATTCGATCTTGTTCCCTTCCGGATCATACACCCAAGCAAACCGGCCATAGTCCTCATCCATGCGCTTGGGATCGATGCGCACACCATCGGCCTCGAGTTTCTTCAGCAGGCCATCCATGTCCTGCACGCGCAGGTTCAGCATGAACTGTTGCTTGTCGTTGCCGAAGTAATCGGTGTCGCGCTTGAACGGCGAGAACACTGTAGGGCCGGCATCCTGTTGCCAGATGAAGCCGTTCTCCTGATCGTTGATGCCGAAGTGTTTGTTGTACCAACTGGCAAGCGCCTTATGGTCGTCCGCGCGGAAGAAGAATCCGCCGATGCCGGTGACGTGTCTGGACATGGGTTTGATTAATAGTGCCAAGGTACGCGACCAGCGATCGTATCCTTGGGTGGTCGCTCGGCCTTAGCTTTGGCTTCACAAGACCATGAGCAAGACCATCACAAAGCCGACCGTGAAAGCCGACCTCAACGGCCATGGTTCCAACGGTTCCACTAAGAAGCCTATCGGGTCCCTCAATGCCGTCACGGCCAAGGCTGCGCGCCTCCCCGTGATGAAGACCTACAAGATCTTCATCGGCGGCAAGTTCCCGCGCACCGAGAGCGGCCGCTACTACCAGCCCAAGGGCGCCGACGGCAAACCCTTGGCAAACATCTGCCGCAGCAGCCGCAAGGATGTGCGCGATGCCGTGATCGCCGCGCGAGGTGCCGCGAACGGCTGGACAGGTCGCAGCGCTTTCAATCGCGGGCAGATCCTCTACCGCATCGGTGAGATGCTCGAAGGGCGTCGCGCGCAGTTCGTGCATGAGTTGACCCTGCACGGATCAACAGCGCAACAGGCAAATGAAGAAGTGAGCGCCGCGATCGATCGCTGGATCCACTACGCCGGTTGGTGCGACAAGTACCAGGCGCTCTTCAGCAGCGTGAACCCTGTGAACAGCTCGCACTTCAACTTCAGCGTGCTGGAACCTACGGGCGTGGTGGGCATCATGGCGCCAGAAGGCAGCGCCTTGCTCGGCCTCGTGAGCATGGTGGCCCCTGTGATCGCGGGCGGCAACACCTGCATCGTGGTGGCCAGCGAGAGCACGCCACTGCCTGCGGTCACCTTCACCGAAGTGCTCGCCACCAGCGACCTGCCCGGCGGCGTGGTGAACCTGCTCACCGGTTTCCGTAGCGAGTTGCTCAAGCCGCTCGTGTCGCACATGGATATCAACGCGATCGTTGTTGCGCCCCTCGACTCCGCTCGGGGTGACGCCACCGCTGAGCGCACGATGCTCGACAGCGAAGCCACCTGCAACCTCAAGCGCACGGTGTATCCGAAGGTCTCGGACTGGAACAGCGCCGATGCGCAATCACCCTACATGATCCTCGACACGCAAGAGGTGAAGACCACCTGGCACCCGATCGAGAAGGGGCAGGGTGGGGGCGGGGGGTATTGATACAGCTGCACGATGCCGCGGCAGCTCCTCGTGATAATAGCCATCTTGGTTTTCGGGAACGACAGCGCGTTTGCGTGCTCTTGCGTCGGTCAGGAGGATGTGGAACGAGCGCGGAAGAAAGCGGACGCGGTTGTTCTCGGGACAGTGGTTGCGGAGGAACGGGTAGAGGTCACCGATCCAGCAATGCTCACGCACTTTCCGGTTTTCGTAAAGCGTTTCACTCTCCAGATCGAGCGTTCTTTCAAGGGTGGAACGGTCGCGGATACCGTCATCGTTGTTACAGGCATGGGAAATGGCGATTGTGGTTTCGAATTCGCGGTTGGTAAGCGGTACGTGGTCTACGCGAGTCGAGATGCGGGTAATCAGGGTCAGCTCTTGGCCAGCAAGCCGCTGACTGGTCGAGGAGTGTTCTGGACGAACATCTGCACCCGGACCAAGACTTATGACGAGTCCGAGGTCAAGGAACTCGAGCACTTGAAATGACCGCCTCCATAATCCTCGATACAAAAGAGGTGAAGACCACCTGGCATCCCATCGAAAGAAGGCAGGATGGGGGATATTGAGGAACGATGGCGACACGAGTGGTCAAAAGCAAGATCTGGTGGTTGTACTTGCTCATCACGCTCTTCAGTGGGACCATCGTGGTCGACCACTTGCTGCCCGCCAACACCCAGCACCTGAGCGTTATGGATGAACGCAGTTATCAAGAGCGCGTTGGATCTCGGCGCGGAAGGTGGGACTACGCTGAACATCGGTCAACAACTATAAATGCCACCGTCTTGAGGCTTTCGGATGGAACGACCTTGCAGCTTTCATCCCTCGGTGATTTCATCTCGAACGGGGATACACTTGAGGTGGAGCGAACTCCGTTGTGGAAGAAACCATTGCATTACAGGAAGAAGAAAGCGCATTCCAGCAAGTGGCAGGAGGTGGACAGCAACAAGATCGATTATCGCCCATATCCTTACATCGTAGTCGCTTGTGCCTTCCTATTGTTGTTCCCGTGGCGTTCGGACAACTGGCGATGGTCGTTACAGGCGGGCTTGGCCTTGATGCTGGTGTGTTGGCTGGTCGTGATCATCGGTACAGGCGGACTGGGCCGGTTGATGGAGTGGTTTTGACAAGTATCACTTACTTCGGTCTCCCTTTCTCGATCGCATCCATCTTCTCCTTCGTCGCGGTCATCGTCCCATCCATCGCCAACCCCATCTTGAAATTCACCAGTGCGTTCGCGGTATCGCCTTTCGCGAGCAAGGCATCGCCATAGCTGTCGTATGCTTTGGCGGAGCGCGGGAACTCTTCCACGGTGAGCCGGAGGATCGCCACGGCATCATCCACACGACCGGCCCATAGCAGCTCGTACCCCAGCACGTTCAACTCGCCCTCCTCGAAATGGAAATCATTCGGTCGTTCGGTTTTGAACTTCTTGTACTGCGCAATGGCATGTTCAACGCCCTTCTCCGCAACGTCCTTCCCCATCACCTCGCGAATGGACATGGGTGGTAGTGCGTACGGCTTGTTGTAAAGGATCTTGGTCAAGCCGGCGATCATGCCACCGGCGTGCAAGCCTGAACTGTTCGTGAGTAGCACGATGCACTTGTCCTCTTCGATCCCACGGAGGATATAGGTCGCGAAATTGAGCCAACCGCCGGAGTGCATGACCAACTTCTTTCCCGTTGGCGTTTTCTGGATGAACCAGCCGAAGCCGTAGTCCGTGGTGTCGCCGTTGCTGAGCACTCCGGCCGTGAAGGCCTCTTCGAGCGTTGCCTTGTTGACGAGCTTATCGGTGTAGAGGATCCTGTCCCATTTCAACAGATCGCCAACGGTGGAGTAGACCCCATCCTCTCCCTGTCCGTAATTCAGGTAGTGCGAATCGGCGGCGGTCCTGTCTGTTCCGTTCCATTCCCTCTGGAAGCCATAGGCACGGTCAGGCATCTTCGGATCTTGGCCGATGACGAAATCGTACATCACCGTGTACGACATGCCGGCCGGCTCGAAAAGGTGCTTCTGTGTGTATTCAGCGAACGAGACGCCCGACGCGCGCGCCACGATGGTGCCGAGCAGGTTGTAGCCGGTGTTGCTGTATTGCCATTTCTCTCCCGGCTTGAAAAACACGGGCGGCTTCAGCTTAGCGAGCATCTTGATGATGTCCGCATTGCCATCGGTATAACGGGCCGGGTCGTCTGTTTGCAACTGGGGCTTCCAGTTCTGGTCCATCAGCGGCTCATAATCCGGCAGGCCCGAGACGTGGTGCAGCAGTTGCCGGATGGTGATCCCTTCATAAGGCAGCTCGGGAATGAAGTCGCGGATGTCCTGGTCGCACCGAAGTTTGCCGCTCTCCTTCAGCATCATGACGGCCATGGCGGTGAACTGCTTGCTCACCGATGCCAAGCGGAACTGCGAGTTCACATCCAGCGAGTCAACGGGATCGATGCTGCGAATGCCAAAGGCGCCTTGGCACACGACGTTCCCCTGATCGAAGACCAACGCAGTACCGTTGAACTGTCCTCGGGCGCTCGCTTCGGAGAGGTACTGTTTGTATTTGTTCGGTTCAGCTTCGGGCTGGGCGTGGCAACTGGTGAGCAACGAGAGGAAGAGGATCGGTGCAAGTGCTTGGTTGCTGATCCGGAAGTTCTGCAAGGCAGTCATGAATGCAGAATGCTCAGGGCTACTGGATCATCACGCGGACGGAAACTCCGCTGGCCGTCCGTAGGATGTACGCACCGGCAGTGACATGTCCGACAGCCATGCTGTTCGCGCCGGGCCGCAGTACCATCTGTTGGATCACCCTGCCGGACGCATCCAACAGTTCAGCAGCGACACGCTCGCTAAGTCCATTCCAGACGTGGAGTTGATCGATAGCCGGCAATGGGTAGGCACGAAGCGATCCATCCGCGGTGATAATATCCTCTGCGCCCGTCAGGCAATCCGCGAGTTCAAGGGTGTGTGTGCCGATACTCAGCGCCATCGGCAGCGAGAGCAGGCCGTTGCCATCGGTATAACCGTCGAGCACGTGTACGCCGTCGATCCAGATGCAGTAGTGCCCGAAGGCGAGGTCGGTCGCGACAAGTTGGATGACCCGTCCACCGAGCAAGCCGTTCACCAAATGTTGTGTGCGATCCGTTCCGCCATCGGTACTGAAGAGCGCGAGCGTGTCGTTCCAGTCCACCGCTAGGGTGGTACTGTTCACCAACGCGCTGCCTCCGGGTTGTGCGGGTGCAGTGTTCGTTCCGGTGCGGATCGTGTGCAGGAAGATCACCGAGTCTGTCACCGTTTGCGGCCGCACTTCGATGCGCCAGCTGCCGGGTGTATAGTAGTTGGTATCCACGGTCACGATCGGTGGATGGTTGGCGCCATCGACCCAATACTCGTAGCCGGTGCCGCCCACGCGTGTGGTGCTGCTGTTCGCAGGAAGCAAGGTGCGCAGTGCGATGCTGCCGGTTCCGTTCACGCTCACGTGATCGGTGCCATCGTAGGTCTCGATGTGCCCAGCTACTTCGGTGGAAGTCAGCGTCCCGCTCATGGTGGGTGTTTGCGCGAAGTGCGCGAGCCACTGCACATCACGTTGCTGCGAGCCGACACCTAGCAGGTGTACATGGTCAAGAACGATCATGCGGTCCGGCTTAAGGAACAACAGGCGCCTACGGAAGCGGTCAAGCTTCGCAGGCGCGTAGCTCAGGTCGGCATCGGTGATGTTCAATTGGTAGCCATCCCCTGTGGCCGCCAACTCCCAGTTACCGCGCTGGTTCTGGGGCAAGAAGATGTCGCCGATGTTCTGCAACGCCGGGCTGTCGATCTGCCCGCCATCGTTGCTGGCGGCACTGCCGAGGCTTGTCATCTGCTCAGTGCTGTCGTACACCAGGATGGTGTTGTGTGCGATGCTGCGGCTGTAGTAGTTCAGCATGTGCGTTCCGCCGTACGTGTCGTAGTAACCTGCATCGAGCAGCAGGGGAGTGTTCTTGAACACGGCGAAGCTGTTGTTGTCCCGGTGCTCATGTGCTGCGCGCTTGCTCGGTGAACAGAAGTAGCTCACCATGGTGGCATCCTCCTCCCACGAGGAACGGCTCACGTTCAATCCCACCGTCCCGCTCCACCAATCAAGAGGCGGGCTGGGGAAGGCGACCGTCGGAAGGGTGAAATCCTTGTAGACCAACTTCTGGAAGACCGGGTTCGTGTTGCCGAGGTACTGGGCTTGCGCATACTCCTGCGCCATCCACATGCTGCGCGGATCCTGGAAGAGGCTGGCATGGCGGTACACCACACGATCGCCGTAGATGGTGGTGATCCCGTCACCAAGTTGGATCGACTTGCCATCGGGTTGAATGAAGTAGATGTACTGATTGATGCTTTCATGCACCCATGATTGATCAACGTACCAATTGGTGCCGGTGGCGATGAGCATGTTATCGAAGAGTTGGAACTGATCGATCAGGGACCACATGCTGTATGCCGCTCCCCAATTCCACCCACCGGTATTGCTCCGGTAATGCTGATAAACGGGGAAGAAGTCGAACATCCATCTGTTGTAGACCAGCTCGTGCCATTGGAGCACGGTGTCCTGCTGCGCCGTTGTCAACCCATCGGCGCCATGCAAGACCAAGGCGTTCTGGTTCGCATACACGTGGTTCCATGTATTGTGACTGCTAACGAAGCTGGTGCCCGCGGCACTCTGGATGAAGCGGCTCATGAACGCGCGGCTCTGGCTGTAGAGCGCTTGTGCCAGCTCCTGTCTTAACGCCGTCGGCAGGTCGTCGTAACACCAATCCAAGAGGAGTATTCCGGTAGCGCTCATCTGGCGGTGGATGTCCTCCGCATCGAACCAAGCGAGGTTGGGGAAGTCCGAGCCCTGGATCCTGTCGATCACCTGTTGCGCGAGGAAGCGGCAACGCTTCAGTTGGAGCGGGTCCTGGTTCAACCTGTACAACACCACACTGTACACCGCTTCGTCGGTGGCCCAGTTCGAGTTCCAGTCCCAGGTCCACAACGTGGAATCGCTGCCGAGCAAGTAGAGTTGCGGGTCGTTGATCCACCAGTTGTTGTAGCGGTTGTCGAAGAGCGTGTACGTATCCCCGAAGTCGCCGGGTTGGAGCATGTTGGCTTGCATCCATGCGATGCGGGTGCTGTCGCACAGCATGCGCGGGCGCGAGGCGTGGATGTCCGGTGCCTGTGCCGCCAACGAAAGTTGAAGAACGACAAGAAGGCTTGTGGTGAAAATGCGCATGTGCGAAGCTAGGACCATTGGATCTGCTCGGTATCTCCGGTGGCTGGCACACGCATCTCGATGTGCTCGTGGAGCATTTGAATGGCAGGACGTCCGAAGGTTTCTGGGGGAAGATGGTCCAATTGAATGCGGAGTACACGACGGGGTTGAGCGAGGAATCCGCGGACGCTTCGATGCGGAAGGTGGATCTTGGTGGGGTTGTGGTCATGCGTATCGTGTGGTGCCCATCTCTGGCGCATGATATTCCGCCCGGTCTTCGCCCTCTGGTGTTCCATCCTTTTTCCTGCCACAGCGACCGCGCAGTTGGATACTCCTACCGTTCGCATTCGCCATGGTGCGACCTGCGACACGTCTGTGACGTTGGAGTTCTTGAAAGGACTCACGCATCATGCGGCCACGATCAAGTCGCATGACGGTGTTGAAGCAACGTACGAAGGCGCTTGGCTGAAGGATGTGCTGAGGGCGAGCTGCGGATCGATCGCCGCGATCGAGAAGCGCACGATGGTGAATACGTATGTGCGCATCGGCGCTGGCGATGGCTACACCGCGGGTATCGCGTTGACCGAAGCCGACAGCAGTTTCCTTGAGCGACCGGTGATCCTGGCATGGATGAGGAATGGCCAGCCACTCGACGACCACGATGGTCCGCTGCAGTTGATCATTCCCGACGACATGCGTCACGCGCGCGATGTGCGTCACGTCGCCGTCTTGGAAGTGATCATGCCGTAAGTGCGTCCCTGGATCACAAGTGGCCCCAATGACTACCTTCGCATCAACGAACATCACCGCCATGCTTGCACCTAACCTGATCAAAAACGCTTGTTTCGCCACGCTCACGTTCTTCGCCACTTCGGGATTGTTCGCCCAGAATGTCGCGACCGGTGTAGTGGAGGTCATCTTTACGCAGGACATGGACAAGGCCGGTCTGGAGCGGATCCGTGAAGAGGTAAAGGCGAAAGGGATCGATCTTCAATACACGAACATGAGCTTCAAGGATGATAGCTTGCAGGCCATCTCCTTCAGTGTGGAAACGCAAGCTGGCTCGGGGACGGCATCGACCGACCAGATCAAGCCTGAGGGCCGTTTCGGCTTCCGTTACGACCCGCGCCCTGAGGCCGTTGTGCCTTTCGGGGTGGGTTCGTTGATCGGCCTACAATAGCGGAGCATCGATCGGGGCACTGTAGCGGTTACGAGCGGAATTGACCTGGTACTTGGGGAATTTCGGCCACATCTCTTTGTTGCCCTATCAGGATGGGTTGTTGATAACCCGTCACCTTGGCCTAGCACGGATCCGGATCGTAGCGTTCTACCTTGTCCACACGTTAACCAACCAATTCCCCAGACACGATGGCAGCAGCCGTAGAAGCCTATTGCGTGAAGTGCAAAGCGAAGCGCAACATGAAGGACGCGAAAGAAGTAGTGATGGCCAACGGCCGCAAAGCCATGAAAGGCACCTGCCCGGAGTGCAGTACGGGCATGTTCAAGATCATGGGCAAATAGTCCTGGCCTACGTTCCTTAAGCCCTTCTGGTGCATACCGGAAGGGCTTTTGCGTTCGGTCCATTCGCTATCCACATCGCCCGTTGAAAGGTCGTTGCATGACGGCGAGCATCCTTCTGAGTGCAGGTTACATTTGCCGCCGTCCATGTCCGGTGCCGCACTGATGTCCCTACTTGATGCTGCTATCCAAGCGGCCGTGACCGGTGGCGCGGCGATCCTGAAGGTGTACGCCGGACCGTTCGACGTGGAACTCAAAGCAGACCGATCTCCGTTGACCCTAGCGGACCGCAATGCGCATACCGCAATAGAACAGTCGCTTTCAACCACGGGTTTGCCGGTGTTGAGCGAGGAAGGGGCCACTGTTCCCGTAGGCGAACGGCAGGGGTGGGAGCGTTATTGGTTGGTGGATCCGCTGGATGGCACCAAGGAATTCGTGAAGCGCAACGGGGAGTTCACGGTGAATATCGCCTTGATGCAACGTGATGATCGTTTGGTCGGCCCGTTGGGCAGTTCCATGCCGATCGCCGGTGTGATCTATGTCCCTGAAAAGGACGTGCTCTACTTCGCTTGGCAAGGTGGTGGAGCCTACCGGTCGCAAGGCGCGGCAACCCATTGGGGCATTACGGCGTATGAACGCGTCGCCATGTCCACACCTTTACCTGCTGCGGAGCCCCACGCCGCCTATACCGTATTGGCCAGTCGCTCGCACCGCAGCCCGGAGACCGAAGCGTTCATCCAACGCGCGGAAAAGGAGCATGGCACGCTCGCCTTCACGTTCATGGGAAGTGCCATCAAGTTCGGGCTCATGGCCGAAGGTGTTGCGGATGTGTACCCGCGTTTTGCACCCACCATGGAATGGGACACCGCCGCCGGCCAGATCATCTGTACCGAGGCGGGCAAGCAACTGATCGATGTGACCACCAACGCACCTATGCGTTACAACAAGAACGAACTGGTGAACAACTGGTTCATCGTCCAATAACCACCGATGACAACGAAACGAAAGAGCCCTGTGCGTCCCGCGAAAGTGATGGCCGCTAAGAAAGCCAAGGCGTCCAAGGCCGTGGCGCCCAAGAAACGCAAGGTCGCGCTTATTACCGGGGTCACCGGCCAAGATGGTGCGTACCTCAGCGAACTGCTCCTGAGCAAAGGCTACGAAGTACATGGCGTGAAACGGCGCAGTTCGTTGTTCAACACGGACCGCATCGATCACCTCTACCACGACATGCACGAGAAGGGCCGTCCCTTCCACTTGCACTACGGTGACCTCACTGACAGTGTCAATTGCCTCCGTCTGGTGAAGGAGATACAACCCGACGAGATCTATAACCTGGCGGCGATGAGCCACGTGGCCGTCAGCTTCGAATTGCCCGAGTACACGGCCAACGCCGATGGCATCGGTACGCTGCGCTTCCTGGAAGCGATCCGCATCCTGGGCATGGAGAAGAAGACGAAGTTCTACCAGGCTTCCACGAGCGAATTGTACGGCGGTGTGTTGCCGCGCGCGCAGAACGAGGAAACGCCGTTCTACCCGAAGAGCCCGTATGGCGTGGCCAAGCTCTATGGGTTTTGGATCACCAAGAACTACCGCGAGAGCTATGGCATGTTCGCATGCAACGGTATCCTCTTCAACCACGAAAGCCCGCTGCGTGGCGAGACTTTCGTAACGCGCAAGATCACGCGTGCCGTGGCGAAGATCAAGCTCGGTCTGCAGGATGCGCTCTACCTCGGCAACATCGATGCGAAGCGCGACTGGGGCCATGCGAAGGATTACGTGGAAGGCATGTGGTTGATGTTGCAGGCCAAGAAGCCGGACGACTTCGTGCTCGCCACCGGAAAGACTTACACCGTGCGGCATTTCATCGATATCGCTTTTGCCGAAGTGGGCATCAAGCTCGAATGGAAAGGCAAGGGCGTGAACGAGAAAGGCATCGATAAGAAAACGGGAAGGACCGTCGTCGCCATCGATAAGCGCTACTACCGTCCGGCGGAGGTGGACCACTTGGAAGGCGACCCATCCAAGGCCAAGCGCGTGCTCGGCTGGAAGCATAAATACGATCTGAAGGCACTCGTGACCGAAATGGTCCAGAGCGATCTCGAGCTCTTCAAGCGCGATGTGTACTTGAAGAAAGGCGGCCACAAGATCCTGCACGAACAGGAGTGATCGCTCCCGCGATCACTCATCGTAAGGGCGGGATATATCCCTCCCCCATTGATCCTCATCCAATGAACAAGACCGACAAGATCTACATCGCAGGCCACCGCGGCATGGTGGGCAGCGCCATCATCCGCAAGTTGGAGGCCGAAGGCTTCACGAACATCGTAACGCGCACCAGTAATGAGCTGGACCTGAAGGAGCAGGCCTCCGTGCGCGACTTCTTCGCCCAGGAGAAGCCCGATCACGTGGTGCTGGCCGCGGCCAAAGTGGGCGGCATCCACGCCAACAACGTGTACCGCGCGCAGTTCCTGTACGAGAACCTGATGATAGAAAGTAACGTGATCCACTCCAGCCATGAGAACGGGGTGAAGAAGCTGCTGTTCCTTGGCTCTTCGTGCATCTATCCGAAGATGGCCCCGCAGCCATTGAAGGAAGAAAGCCTGCTTTCGGGTATCCTGGAGCAGACCAACGAGCCGTATGCCATCGCCAAGATCGCGGGCATCAAGCTGGCCGAGAGCTACCGCCGTCAATATGGCAGCAACTTCATCAGCGCCATGCCCACCAACCTTTACGGGCCCAACGACAATTACGACCTCAACAACAGCCACGTGCTACCTGCCCTCATCCGCAAGTTCCACACGGCGAAGGTCACGAACGCGCCGAGCGTGGAGGTATGGGGCACCGGTTCGCCGATGCGCGAGTTCCTGCACGTGGACGATCTGGCGGACGCCTGCTTCTACCTGCTGCAGAACTACGACGATGAGATGTTCGTGAACATCGGCACCGGCGAGGACCTTACCATCAAGGCGCTGGCCGAGATGATCAAGGATATCGTGGGCTTCACCGGCGAGTTGAGATGGAACACCGAGAAGCCGGACGGCACACCGCGCAAGTTGATGGACGTATCCCGCTTGCATAACATGGGTTGGAAGCACCGCATCGGCCTGCGCGAAGGCATCACCAGTGTGTACGCCGAGTTTGCGAAGAGCGAAATGGCAAAAGCCTGATCGATAGTGGATATTGAACAGGAAGGCCCGGCGGATCCGTCGGCCTTCTTCTTTTTCGGCCCGTGCTATCCCGCTACCTTGCGGCCCTGTCCAAAGGTTTGCGCATCGCTCAGTACATCCGCCCGTTGTTCGTGGCCTTCGCCCTCTCGGCGATATCGTCGGTGCTTGCCCAGCAGAACGATATTCCATTGCAGCGCGACTTCTACATCGATGTTGAACGCAACGCAGCGAAAGTGGGCGAGCGGCTCCATACGGGGTTGAAGCCGTTGATCCAGTCGAGGGCCGACCTCACCACCGTGATGGGCCACCGTGTGGACACGGCGAAGTACTACTACTGGATCACGGAGAAGCTCTTCAAGCAACACCTGCTTGAGGCGAAGGGTGAGGACTACTCGTTGACGGCCGACCCCCTTATCCAGTTCGAACCGGGCTACGACCTTGGCGACCCCACACTGTACAGTGATACGAACCGCTACACGCAAAGCATGCGCGGTTTCTACCTCACCGGCGACATCGGTAACAAGATCTCCTTCTACACCTTGTTCCAGGAGCATCAGGCATTGGTTCCGCAATATCAATATCTGCAGTCCTTGTACACGGGTGTGGTCTCCGGTCAGGGGCGCACCAAGTTCCAAGCGCGGCGTATCCTGGATTATGGCTGGTCGCAAGGGAATGTCTCATATTCACCCACTACGTGGCTGAACGTCCAGTTCGGCAATGGGAAGCACGTTGTCGGGCATGGCTATCGTTCGGTGCTTTTGAGCGACCATGCGGTGAGTGCGCCGTATCTGAAATTCAGTGCGCTCACGAAGAACAAGCGGTTGCAATACAGTACTTGGGTCAGTAAGTTGCAAAGCGGAATGCGGGACAGCGATCGGCTCCCTACCGGTCAGTCGAGCGAATCGCTGTTCTACTGGATGCATGGCCGTTTCAACCACTTGAGTATCGATCTCGGTCGTGTCCAGGTCGGCCTTTTCGAGAGCACGATCTTCGAGAACGTCGACAGCAATGGTGTGCGCCCATTCGATAAGTTGGAACTGAACCCGGTGATCGGGCTGAACACCTTGGTACGCGGCTTCGATGGCACCGGGAAAAGCTTGGTGGGGTTGGACTTGCGTGTGAAGCTTACGGACAAGGGTTACCTCTATGGGCAATTTGCCACGGATGGCCCGGAGGATGGACGATATGCGTACCAAGCGGGTGTGCGGTGGTTCGACGTGATCCGCAAGGATCTCCATCTCCAACTGGAATACAACGCTGCCGAGCCCTTCATGTACCTGAACGACCCCTCCAAACTGGCCTACTCGCACGCTGGTCTGCCATTGGCGCATCCGCTGGGGTCCAACTTCACCGAAATGGTCGCGATCATCGATGCCGGCTTCGGCCGGCTCATTTGGCAGGCGAAAGTGGTGCTGGCCACCTACCATCGGGACCACACGCTGGAGGAGAACTATGGCGGCGATCTACGCAAGCCGGACTTCTTGGTTGCGGGGCCTGACGGGCCTTTGGTGCAAGAACTTTTCTACTACGATGCCAACGTGAACTACCTGTTCAATCCACACACCAACCTGCGCGCGGTACTCGGTATTCAACGACGCAGCCTGTCACAGGCGGTGGACAACGAGCAGAGTACGTACATCTACTTCGGGTTCAGGACCAGTGTCTTCAACCGGTATTACGATCTTTGAACGGACCGATCGCGTGAAAGAACACGGCTACATCCTATTGCTCGGCGGCATCACCTCGTTCCTGGTGGTGCTGTTCACCATGCCGTCGTTGATCAAGGTGGCGCGTATGAAGCACTTGGTCGACGAGCCTGGTGATCAGCGGAAGGTCCATCGCCGCAGCGTTCCCACGATCGGGGGCATCATCATTTTCGCATCGGTCATCTTCTCGTACGCGCTCTGGTTCCCCAAAGGTCGGGCCATCGCCCTGGAAGGGGCGGATTATAAGACCATGTACTTCGCCATGGGCGCGGCTTACCTCGACTTCAAGTTCATGATATCGGCCATGGTCCTATTGTTCTTCATCGGGGTGAAGGACGACATCATCGGTTTCTCGCCGGTGAAGAAGTTGGTAGGCCACATGGTGGTCGGCTACATCCTCGTAATGATGGCGGGTATCCGGATCAATGACATGCACGGAATTTTCGGGGTGTATGAGATGCCGGAATATGTGAGCATCGCACTTTCCTTCTTCGTTTACGTGGTGCTGGTGAATGCTTTCAACCTGATCGATGGCGTGGATGGATTGGCCAGCGGCATCGGATTGATCGCTGCTTGCGCATACGGCATGTGGCTTTTCTTGGCCGGCGATGTGGCGTTGTCCTTGCTCGCCTTCGTGCTCGCCGGATCGCTCGTTGGCTTCATGGTCTTCAACTGGCATCCGGCGCGCATCTTCATGGGCGACAGCGGATCGCTCATCATCGGCGCCATCATTTCGGTGTTGGCGATCAAGGTGATCGACCACGATACCACGCGTCTGCCGCTGTACCTCAAACAGATCCCCACGCCCATCTTCGCCATGGCCGTGATCGCCTACCCGTTGGTGGATACCCTGCGCATCTTCATCTACCGTATGGCACGCGGTGTATCGCCGTTCGCTGCTGACCGCAATCACATCCATCACCGTTTGATGGACCTGAAATTGGGGCACCGCAAGACGTCCCTCTTGTTATACCTCTATGCCTTGGCGATCATTGCGCTCAGCCTGATCACGCGCAAATGGCACCCGAACATCGGGCTCATGGTCCTGGGGACTTCGGCCTTCGCGTTGGCGATGTTGCCATTCGTGTGGCCCAAGCGGATCGCGGAATGAGACTGGCGATCGCTCTCCTTTTCGCCGGTCTGATCCATCATCACCTTGTCGGTCAAACGGGTTGGTCAACGGTAAGCCGTGAAGTGGACAGGCCCTATGCCGTTCGGTTGCAGGCCTATGGTTCCGAAGCGCACACAGCGGTGCGGCCCTATGCTACCAGCACGCTCAAGGCCACCGACCTTCCGGATAGCCTGCAACCCTCGTCCGTAGTGGCGAAATTGGATACTTGGGCCGGTCGCATGAACGGCAGGAAATTCCGTTGGGGCCCCTTGTTGGAGGCCACTGGCGGTTACGAAGCGGGCACCACTGCGGGTGTACGTTATCGCGCTGGTGGCGGCTTATGGGCCGATGCAGATGCCGGTACGAAGGTGAATTTCCACTTCGATGCCTTCGCTATCGGCGAACGGTTGCCCACTTATTTGGACACCTTGGCCCATGCCACGCAGGTCACTGCTGGTGAAGGATATGCGTATGGATCAGCGCCGAACGTAATGCACTACGATTGGAATGGCCATGTGAGTTGGGATGCGCACAAGTACATCAATCTCACCTTGGGCAGGGGCAAGAACTTCTTCGGTGAAGGGTACCGCTCACTTTTCCTTTCGGACGAAGCGTACAGCTATCCCTACTTGCGCCTCAGCACCACGGTGTGGAAGATCAAGTACGTGAACCTGTTCACCATGATGAACGACATCCGTGGGGCGAAAGGGGTCCCGTCGGACTATGGCCGCAAGTTCTCCAGCATGCACTACCTCTCTTGGAACGCGAGCAAGCGCATCAACTTGGCGGTGTTCGAGGGGATCATGTGGTACGCTGGCGATCCGGGCTATCCGCGGGGCTTCGACATCAATTACCTGAACCCGGTGCTGTTCTACCGGCCGACCGAATACAGGCTGGGCTCGCCGGATAACGCGCTGCTGGGCCTTGGGTTGAATATCAAGGCAGGCAAGCATGTGCTGTTCTATGGGCAGGTGATGCTGGATGAACTGTTGATCGATCAAGTGAGGAGGGGTGACGGTTGGTATGCCAACAAACAGGCATTGCAGCTCGGTGTGAATGCCTACGAGGCGTTCGGTGTCGAAGGCCTCCAGTTGCGCGGAGAATGGAATTACATCCGGCCCTTCATGTACACCCACTCGGACACGCGGCAGAATTATTCGCACATGGGCCAGCCCTTGGCCCACCCCTACGGGTCGAATGTGCAGGAAGCATTGGCCCAAGCCGATCTTGTCCGGGAACGTTGGGTCTACGCCGCCCATTTCAGCATGGCTTGGATGGGAAGTGACAACGAGTTCAGCTACGGGAACAACATCTTTCGCCCGGAAAAGGATCGTCCGAGGTTGCCCAATTCCACGAAGTACGACGACTTCGGATACCGGATGGGCAAGTTGGAACAGGTCAATTTGTTCCACGCGGAACTACGCGCCGGCTGGACGGTGGATCCGCGTTCGGCCATGCGGCTGGAGGCCGCCTACACGCTTCGTGTGCGTACCCCAGCGGTAGGTGATGGCACGGTCACCAACTTCATCCGCCTAGGCCTGGTATGCTATTTCCGCGACCGCCATCCGGAACAGGAAGTGCGCTACGTATTGAACTGATCATCGTTCGCTCCGGAGCGGTACTTTTGCCACACTTTGCAACCGACCACCACCGTTCCTGCGGTATCCCTTTCCGCCAAGATCCGCAGCTTGGCCGTGCTCTTCAAGCTGCGCCTAGCCTCTTTGGTGGTGTTGAGTGCCGCGTTCGGCTACCTCTTCGCCATCCCGGCCGGGTCGTTCTCATGGGTGGGGCTGATGGGCCTTTGCGTGGCGGGCACCTTGCTCACCGGGGCCTCCAACGCATTCAACCAAGTGCTTGAAGTGCGCGAGGATGCGCTGATGAAGCGTACTGCCGACCGCCCCTTGGTGAAAGGGGTGTTGAGTTCCTCCGAAGCGGTGATCGCTGCATTCCTTGCCGCCGGTGTGGCCACCTTGATGCTCTGGCTCCAGTTCGGCGCGTTGACGAGCATTCTCGGCTTCCTTTCGCTGTTCATGTACGTGGCGTTGTACACGCCCATGAAGAAGGTCACCTCATGGGCCGTCTTCGTGGGTGCTTTTCCCGGTGCGTTCCCGCCGATGCTGGGCTACGTGGCCGCTATGGGCCGTTTCGATCTGGGTGCCGGGCTGCTTTTCGCCATGCAGTTCATCTGGCAGTTCCCGCACTTCTGGGCCATCGCTTGGGTATTGGACGAGGACTACCGGCGTGCAGGCTTCAAATTGCTACCCGGAGGCGGTTCACCGGACGGAAAGAGCGCCGCACTGATCCTTTTGTACACCTTGTTCGTTATCCCTGTCGGTATGTTGCCTTGGGTCTTCGGTTTCACGGGTATCGCTGCCATGGTGGTGGCTGTGCTGGGTGGGTTGGTGATGGTGGTCCCTGCGGTCCGCTTGTTCCTTACGAGGGATAAGAAGGATGCGCGCCGCCTGATGTTCGCCAGCTTCCTCTACCTACCGATGGTCCAGTTGGCCTACGTGCTGGACACCCCATGACACAGGACATCTTCACCCCGCAGGAATTGCTGGCACGGTCGACCCGGGCACGCAAGCTGCTGACTTGGCTCATTATTCTGGCGATCGTCATGTTCTTCGCAGGGCTGACGAGCGCCTATGTGGTGAGCATGAGCAGCACCGAGTATTGGACCCATTTCGCGGTCCCTCAGCCGTTCTATATCAGTACAGTGGTCATCGTGCTCAGCAGTGTCACCTTGCAGCTTGCCCTGAGCGCTGCGCGGAAGGCGAATATCAAGGCCGTTGCACCACTGCTTGGCGCCACTTTGTTGCTGGGCCTGGCCTTCAGCTGGTTCCAGTTCCAAGGGTGGAAGGAACTCGCTGACAGGAAGCTCAATTTCGTTTCACAAGTGCTTCTGGCCCAAGGGGAATACGGTACTGATTACACCATCACCCGCAGCGGCACGACCCTGTTGAAGGTGGAGGGCGAATACTTCACGCCCGATGACGCGGAACGCAAGAAACCGTTGAATGCGGAGATGGAGGACTACGGAAATGCGGCAAGTTCCTACTTCCATGTGCTTACCCGGGCGCACATGGGCCACCTGCTTTTCGGCCTGCTCAGCTTGGGGGTCATGATCGCCATGGCGCTCCGTGGGCGTTATACCGCCGATGACCACGCGGGCCTATGGGCTGGCACCATGTATTGGCATTTCCTTGGGGGGCTGTGGATATACCTCCTTTTGTTCTTGGTCTTTGTTCATTAACATTGCGGCCGGAATCACCATCATGGCAGGAGACGCAAGCAAGGCATTGAGCAACGACGTCCTTTGGGGCGGCGGCCGCTCCCCGTTCAGCATCAGCTACGGGAAGATGATGATGTGGTTCTTTCTGGTGTCCGACGCCCTGACGTTCTCCGGGCTTCTGGTCGCCTACGGATTCGTGCGCCACAGCACCATGGAGGCTTGGCCTATCGGGGAAGAGGTCTTCCGCGCGTTGCCTTTCCTGCACGGTAGTTACCCCCTTATCTACGTGGCCCTGATGACGGCCATCCTCATCTTCAGTTCCGTGACCATGGTGCTTGCTGTTGAGGCCGGTCACCGGATGGACAAGAAAGGGGTGATCAAATGGTTGTTCCTTACAGTGCTCGGCGGTGCATTCTTCGTAGGCAGCCAGGCGTGGGAGTGGAGCCACTTCATCCACGGAGGGGGCGGGTACATAACCACCACCGAAGGGGTGAAGTACTGGGTCCACAACGACACGCACGATACGCACGATCCATCCGCCGCCGCAGGTTTCCACTTGGAGAAGGCCGAAGTCGGACACTACTTGATCGCGGAGGAAGGCGCTCACCACTTGGACCACGACGCTTCACTGAAATTGTGGAACGAGCGTGTCAACTACGTGGACGGGGCCAACATGGTCCACAACGAATACGGACCACCGCAATACGCCAATTTCTTCTTCTTCATCACCGGCTTCCACGGCTTCCACGTGTTCAGCGGTGTCATCATCAACTTGATCGTGCTGATCATGGTGATACAGGGCGTGTTCCATCGCCGGGGCCACTACGAGATGGTGGAAAAGGCCGGTCTCTACTGGCACTTCGTCGATCTGGTCTGGGTGTTCGTGTTCACCTTCTTCTATCTCCTCTGATCATGTTGCGCGACGACGTCATCGAATACAGCCTGGACGCCCACCACAGTGAGGAGGCAGGCCGCAAGCTTCGCAAGAAGATCTGGACGGTAACCTTGGTGATGGCGGTCATTACCGCTGTCGAAGTAGCGCTAGGCGCCTACTGGAAGGAGTGGTTCCCGGATAGCTGGGAACGGGTGAAGCTTGGTTACGTGCTTCTCACATTGGTGAAGGCGTATCTGATCGTCTCCATTTTCATGCACCTGGGCGATGAGCGCCGCAACATACGGGCGATCATTCTGTTGCCCTACGCATTGTTCATCCTTTACCTGGTGTTCATCGCGATCTTCGAATCGAATTACGTGCATCAGATCTGGGTGCGCTTCCTGTGAGCGAACAGCAAGTTCCCGTAAGCAAGCGGACCAAGCGATTGGTCTTCGGCGGTATTGCGCTCTTCGTCCTTTCGCTCTTCCTCTTCTTCTCGCCTATGCTAGGTCTGGTGAAGCACAATTTCACCTACCTGTCCTACTACGGCCCCAAGGAGATCGTGCTGGTAGAGCGCGATGGCAAGAAGGTGGTGGACACCATCTACGCCGAGGTTCCGCCGTTCAGCTTCATCGATCGGTACGGCAAGCCCTTTACTGACCATGATGTAAAGGGAAAGATCGTGATCGCCGATTTCTTCTTCACGCACTGCACCACCATATGCCCGCGCATGAGCATCAACATGCAGCAGTTGCAGTTGAAGTTGGATGATGATGCTTACAAGGACGTCGTGTTCCTGAGCCATACCGTGGATCCGGAGAACGACACGCCCGATGTGCTGGATGCCTATGCCACTAAGTTGGAAGCCGATCCCGTTCGTTGGAAATTCCTCACCGGCAATGCCGTGGACATCTACCGCATGGGCAATACGGGCTACCTGCTCAGTGCCTTGGAGGATAGTGCCAGCGCCGAGCAGTTCGTACATGACGGGCGCTTTGTGCTGGTGGACAAGCAACACCACATCCGTGGTTATTACGATGGCACCACCGCCACCGGCATGAACGCTCTGGCCGCCGATCTGAAGATGCTCTTGAAAGAGGAGAAGATCAAGATCAGGGATGCTGCGGAAGCGGCGAAGAGTTAAGCGCGCTGTTCGCCATGGCCACCCGCGAGAGCTATCCGCCCGCTGCACTGACGATCGCGGAGAAGTCGGCCAAACGTTGGATCTGGATCTTCTCCGGTATCGTGTTCCTCGCCGTGGTGGTGTTGAACCGTGTACAAGTGCCGACCTCGGGCACGTGGGATGTCCATGTATTCGCCCAAGCCAATGCGGTGATCAACAGCTTGGTCAGCTTGCTGTTGCTGGCGGGCCTCTTCACAGCGAAGTCCGGAAAGTGGTCCATGCACCGGCGCATCATGATCTCGGCCATGGTCCTCTCGGTGCTGTTCCTCGTCTCCTACATCCTGCACCACCTTTTCGCGGGGGAGACCACGTTCGGCGGGCAAGGGGGGATCAAGGTGGTCTACTATGTGGTACTGGCCACGCACATCATCCTTGCTGCTACGTCGCTCCCCTTCATCCTGCTCACGGCCTATCGTGCACTTACCGCCCGGTATGGCGACCACCGCCAACTGGGCCGCAAAGTGTGGCCGGTCTGGTTCTACGTGAGTATTACCGGCGTGGTGGTGTACCTGCTGATCAGTCCATATTACTGACGCGTTTGATATTGGCACAATTGATCAAGAACGAAGTTTCGTCGACCATGTGATTAATTTCGTCGGAATATGCTACAGTTCGATGGTACCCCGTAACCAACGGCTAGGCCCCAACCTACCTTTGACATCCCATGCATACCAAAGCCATTGTTCTTCTGCTCCTCGTAGCGTCGGTGGCATGGCCTGAGGTCGCGTTCGCCCAAGGGTGCGCCATGTGTAAGGCCGTTGTGGAAAGTGGTGAGAGTGGTGGCAACATCTTCGGCGGCGAACAAGCCATAGGCCGGGGCCTCAACCACGGCATCCTGTATTTGATGGCGGTGCCGTACGTGCTGCTGTTCCTGCTGTTCCGCAAACGCATCGTGGGCTTCTTCAAGGAGTTCGCAGGAGCGCAGGGGTAGTATCGACACGTTCGTCGTAAGGTTTACTCTTTTGTCTTCAGTGGTGAAAGCCAGTTCGAATTGCAACGTGACCTCTGGACAAACCGATCAACCCACAAGACTATTAAAACCCATCTCAGCTTACTTGCTGGCTTTGCACTGCTCGTTACTTCCTGCAACAAGGAGGAAGCCAATTTGCAAGGGAGTACATCTTCGGATCTTGGCTCACCCAAAGCACTGTCAAGCAGAACATTCTCAATGGTTTTTGGTATTGGCGACCGCGAGAGTCCTCCACAGAACTGCATCTATGCCATCATCTTAAAGTCTGAGCACAAACTTCAAGTGCAAAATGTGTTTGCCGTTGTAATGGGGGGCGGACTCTACCCGGATCCAGGCAGCGTTCCAGGCAGATCGATCAGGGTTGGTCCAGTACGTTTCATCCGCGCACATCACCGGAGTGATCAACGGAACTTTCAATGCAACCATGCCACTTCCCGATGCACAAGGTGTGGAATACTTGGTCATACATAAGAATACTTCAGGACAGCCCATCGATCAAGTATACGCGTTGGTACTTTGACATCATTCGCGAAGCTGAGCAGCAGGCTACGTTTGGGGCCTGCTGCATCTTTAAGACATTTTTTTATGATATGCTGCCTTGTTCTTATTGGTGGCTGTGCGATAGTTGATACGGATCGTGCTTTGCGCGTCGATCGGTCTGTGACGTTCGACACTGGATTTCCTTTACAAAGGTCCTTTCAAGGAATGCTTTTCGACTCAAATAGTGGACAAGAACTGGTCTACTTCGCAGAACCGATCACCTACAAAGAGTTGAAGGTATTCGCTATGGACGGTCGACTCCAATGGAGTGTTCCATTGCGGGATGTGGTGGACAGCTTGGGAGAGGTAAATGGATTGACAATACTTCATCCGGATACCATGGTCTTTCTATCGCACTACACTGGTCGTACCGTGTACGTTGATGGAAAGGGTAATACCGTTTCGCAATTCGTAATGGCCCGATCTCGCCATACGGCTCATCGAGCCAAACGTATTGTCTCACGCGCATGTACCACTTCTAAGTCCAGCCCAGCCTTGGGGCTGTCCTGAACTAAGAATTGGTATAACGTGTTCCGCACGATCGATCTAGGAGCTAGGATCCGTTCGCCACAGGGTTGGGAGTATGAACTCTCTGCACCAGCTCAAGGTGATTTTCTGCTGGGTGATGGATTCGTGTTCGGCATCGGATGGTTCTTCAGTGATCAAGACAGTTTGATGTCTTCTGGTGCAATGACACAGCAGCACTACCTGGAAGGTTTCAATCAGCGCCAGGCAGGGCTGCCAATGCTGGCGAAGGTGCATTTCAACCAGTCGAATATGCCCAGTATCACTCTTGGGCTTGATTCATTCTACGCGAAGCAGGCATCGGACAACGTTATCCGACGCACCTCAGAGCCAACGCACTATTGTAGACTGCCTGAGAACAACTATTTCTTCTCATGGTTCGGGCCGGGTATTTTCGAGATCGATCCGAGCACGTTGGATTTCTCGCGCGTTGCTGATGTAACCTACAAAGGACATCTGGTCGGTGCTTTGGCACCGACGGTGCGTGGATCCATGGACGATAGTGATCCGGGCAATTCAGGAATGCCACCATTTGATCATATTGTCTGCATGGGTACTGATATCCGCACGGGTCATCACTTTGTTTCTGTAGCACTTGGAGCCACCGTTGGACCGGACCTTGCGAAGCTTCCGTTCGCTTTAGTTGAGTTCGATCAGCATTGGCAACTCATTCGTGATCACCCTTGCACGGATGGAACCTATTTCGGCGCAGGCTTGCTGACGACCGCGCAAGGGCTATACGTTCAGCGCAAGTCCCCCAATTATGCGAATGGTAAGGCACACACGTTCGACCGCATTGCACTTTAGTGGGTCTGTTCCGGTGTTGGTAGGCGTCCTCCTGTTCCTTTTTGGCAGTTGTGGCGAACACGAGTTGGACCAGCGCAAGAAGGTCGATGATTTCGTACAGGGCCACAGGGTCCGGGTAGAAGGTTTGCAGGCTGTAATGGTCCTGACGGATGTTGGTTGCATTGGCTGCAACAGATCTTTTTCAGAGTTCGTCATGCGCTACATTGAAGACCCGCGCGTATGCATTGTAGTCTCCGCAGGTGGCCAGCACTTTGACATTTCTGCCCTACTGGAAAAGAAGGATCGCATTGTTTGGGATGATGCATCAGCATTCAAGGATCTGGGATTACTTTCAGGGACCGGTGCTGTTCTCTTGAACGATCATGAGGTCGATACGGTGATACCAATGCGCCCTGATGACATATCATCAAGTCTTGGATATATCGGGACAAAGCTCAAATAAGCTGGTCGTTCTTGGCCGACCGAGGGTCTACTGTGAGCTGAGGCGTTAGCTTGCTTCGGTGTTCCCCAAGCAGGTCGATGTCGCCATCAACGTCCATGGCAAGCCACATCAAACGGCCGTCACCCTGTTGTCGTTGCTGGAGCATTCCGGTGAGCACATCGGCCGGATCCATATCACGTTGGAGAGGCACCAACCGCACGGCGCCGAATTCGGTCCATTGCTTCGGTTCCTGGACGATCAGGCCATCATCCACCGGCCGCGGTTCTGGTTCGGCGTGCGCCCGCAGCGCAGCAAGTGGTTGATGCGTTGGAGCGCGTACCGCCGCTCACTGCGCTACCAGCACGCATGGGAAACCTCGGACAAGCCGTACCTCTTCATCACCCACAACGATGTGCTCTACACCGGTGACCTCATCGGCAGCATGCTGCAACGCGCACCGGGCAACATCGCTGTTGGTTTGGTAGGCCAGTGCTGGAATTGTCCGGCTTCGTTCGCGGGCAGCTGTTCACCTGAAAGGCATGCCGCTGTGCGCCCCACCTACTCGCAATGGCAGGAGCTCGTACGCGCACATCCCGGTCCGCGCGCGGCACACTATGATCGGGTGGTGGATCCAGCAAAGCCGTGGCCCTTGCCTGAATGTCGTGTGAACGAATGGAGCATGCTCGTGGATATGCACTCAGCGAAGCCGATCACGATACCACACGGTAAAGCGGTCCCGCTTGGTGCACTGTTCGGTTTGGACATCGGCACGCAGTGGTTCCATGACGTGTTGAATACCGGGGCCAAAGTCGCGCACTTCAACATTGCTCCATTTGCCACCCACGCGTGGGCCAGCTCCAGCGGCGGCGGCCATGCCGCACTATCGGATCGTGCGGAGTACGATCGCTCCGAAGCGCAGGCGCTTCGGTGGTTGCGCGAGCAGTACCCGCACTTTCGCGTGGGTTGAACGGATCGGTCAGAGCTTCACGATACGCTGGGTGCCTGTGCTGCCATCGAGCAGTTGCAAGGTCAATACGTACACTCCCGCTGGCACGTTGGACAGATCGAGGGTGGTTCCGTTCCGTGGGATCGGCACCAACACCCCGGTGGATGATCGAAGCGTAGCCCGCATGAAGTTCGTTGATACGGAGAGCAAGCCCAATGTCGGATTCGGATGAACACGTGCGGTGGCTGAGATGACTTCATCAATGCGCGTGGGTGTGGAAGTGACATTGCGCAAGCGCCAGCAATCATTGGAGATGATCCCGGTCATCTGCCATAGTGCATTGTCGAACACCGTGACGGAGGACGCGTGACGTGCGTCATGTCGCGGATTCATCAACTGGTGCCACTCAAGGCCATCCGCGGAGTACCACGTATCGCCAGCGTTCGTTTGGTCCACGGCCCCACAGGTCACCCATAGTTTGTCATCGAACCACGCTACGTTGTGCCAATAGCGTGGTGCCCAGGGCGCCGCCGCCATCACCTGTTCCCAGGTGATGCCGTCCGTGGTCTTCCACACATCGTTATAGCAGCGGCGGTCCCACAAACGTCCTCCGCCGAGCAACCAAAGCGTGCCGTCATCATCGACGCAGGAGTTCAGCACCATGCCGCGCGGTTTCCAGGGGGCGTCCGGTAGTTGTTCCCACTCCACGCCATCCGGGCTGCGCCATACTTGAGCCAGGTTCTCCGCTACATACGCTGCGGGCTGCCCACCGAAATTCAGGATGTTTCCGTTCAGGCTGGCCGTCATGTGCGAGTTGCGTAGCGGCGAGAAGTTGGGAATGGTATCGAGCACCTGCACCCAAGAAAGGCCATCATCGCTGCGCCACACATCGCGCAACGAGCCGGACTGTACATCACCACCGATCACCCATATCGCATCATTGTGTACCAGCCATCCGCTGCAATGCCGTCCCGTCCACGGTGCATCACCATGAAAGGTCCAGTCGATCCCATCCGCCGAGCTCCATACTTCGCTGTGCGTGTAGTCCGGCTCATGGAACGGTGGGTCCCAACCGCCCAACAACCACATGCGGTCATGGAAAGCGAGCAGCCCGGACCCGTCACGATCCGAGAAAGGCAAGTCCTCCGTTATGCGCTCCCATTTGTACGCGCTCACTTCGAATGCACCGCTGTATGTGACCACGCTCGTATCCAGATGATCACGCAACCGCAGTTCCACCGTTGTGCCGATGGGAAAGTCCATCACGAACCGATGTGGCGTCCAATCCACCAACTGGTTCTGGTCGGTGGGCTGCCATGGGCCGGTGCTGTTCAGGCGAACGTCCAGATCAACGGAATCGCTCACCAGGCTCGGGTCCCAGCGCCATAGTACCATCGCGGTGTCGCCCTGCACATACGCATCGGTGCTCGTTGGACTGCGCAGTTCGAAGGGCATTCGGTCGTGATGCATCCGCACCATTTCCGCCGAGGTGAGCGCCCGGTCGTACAAAGCGATATCGTCGATCATGCCGTCGTAGCGGAAGGGTGCAGCGGACACGACGAGCTCCCCATCGTCGCCGAGCGGGCCTTCGAATTGCTTTTCGGCGAGTAGGTAACGATCGTGCCAGAACTGGAGACTATCGCCGCTGCGCCGCAGGACATAATGCTGCCACTTACCATTGTAATACTGGCCAACACTTCCTTCGGAGAGACGGTCCTCGTTCAAGCCGGAGCCGTTCCAATACGTGAATGAAGCGTAGTACAGTTCCAGGATCGATTGCGAACGATATGTGCTGTTCAACTGCATCTCGAAGTTCTGCACGGTATCCTCCGGGCTGTCCTTCAACGAAAGGATGTTCAACACTTCGGGTGAACTGGTCTTCAGCCAGAACGAGATCGTAAAATCGCCGCTCAATGGGGTGAAGCCGGGGATCGGCAGGCGCAATGAATCGTTGCCACCATGCAGTTCAAGGGCGGACGCTGGCGTGCTGAATCGATCTGGGCAGTACGTTGTTCCATTGACGATGGCGTGGTTCCCGGAACTGCTGGAGTCCAGAGTGGAGCCCTGGAAGGGGAGAAAGCACACCAGCCCTTCGGTAGGTATCTGCGCCAGCAACGGCCCGACCACGATTAGAAGCAATGTCAAAGCCACGGCCCTCATGATCCGAAGGTAACGCAGCACACGGTGTTTGCGTCGAACGCGCACCGCCCTATCTTCGCACCGCGTTCTTTCCGTACGGCTTATCAAGAAAGGCTGAGGGATATGGCCCTTTGAAGCCTTGGCAACCGGATCTGTGCAAGCAGGTACAAGGTGCCAACTCCATCCGCCGTTTGGCGGACCAGATGAGCTGCGATCAGGTCCTGTAGCATCGCTATAGCCCAACCTCATCCAGCCAACGGATGGGGTTTCGTTGTTTCTAGGCCGGACCGGAATGGTGCGCATGAACGATGAAGACGCTGGAACAACTCGCCGAAGAACGCATACTGATCTTGGATGGAGCCATGGGAACCATGATCCAACGCCTTGGGTTGGAGGAGGAGGATTTCCATCCGAAAGGCATGGAAGAACATCCCATTCTGTTGAAGGGGAACAACGAACTGCTTTCCCTATCGCGGCCCGAAGCCATCCACTTGATCCATGAGCAGTACTTGGAAGCAGGTGCGGATATCGTAGAAACGAACACCTTCAGCGCAACCACCATTGCGCAGGCCGAACACCAATGCGAGCCGCTGGTGCGCGAGATGAACGTGCGTAGTGCGCAATTGGCGAAGGAAGCCTGCGCGAAGTACACGGCATTGGACCCCAGCAAGCCGCGCTTCGTGGCCGGTGCCATCGGGCCCATGAACAAGACCGCATCGTTGAGCCCCGATGTGAACGATCCCGGTTATCGCGCCGTCACGTTCGATCAACTGGTCACCGCGTATAGCCAGCAGATCGATGCGTTGTTGGACGGTGGGGTGGACCTCTTGTTGGTCGAGACCATCTTCGATACACTGAATGCAAAAGCCGCTTTCTATGCGATCGAGGAAGTGTTCGAGAAGCGTGACACACGCGTGCCGGTGATGTGCAGTGTCACCATCACCGATGCCAGTGGCCGAACGCTGAGCGGACAAACGATCGAGGCCTTTCTCATCAGCATGCAACACGTGCCGCTCTTCAGCATGGGTTTGAACTGTGCATTGGGGGCGGCGCAAATGCGCCCGTACTTGGAAGTGATCGCCGAGCAAGCCACATGTCGCACGAGCGTATACCCCAATGCTGGTCTACCGGACCAGATGGGCGAGTACCGGGAGTCACCGGAAGTGACCGCCAAACTCGTTGGCGAATTCATGGCCAGCGGCTGGGTGAATGTGGTGGGCGGGTGTTGCGGTACGACTCCGGATCATATTGCGGCACTGGCGAAGGAGGCGGCGAAGCATGCGCCTCGCAGAACACCCGTGGAAGCATGAAAACATCTCTTCGGAATTATTTGGGCGTGCCCCCTCGCAGAACCTCGGGGTCGCGCTTTCCGCTGCAAGTCCGCACTCGTCGTTCCTCCTCGCTTGCGGGCTTTCCGCTGCAATCGCTCACGCGGATCCCAGCTCAGTGATCACATGTGATGTTACAACCAAGAGCGTTTATGCGCATCACCCTCGACCTACCGGATTACAATCCCGACAAGGGCCTTCAGTACAAATGGGAGCTTGGATACCGGCTCAATGTTGTCGTGGATGACGAGGGTGTTACCATCCAGGGAAATGCTGCAGGACTTCTTTCACTTGCGAACCATCTGCTGACGCTGGCGAACGAATTGGTTCCACGTTCCAGTCACATCCACCTTGACAGCGACAATTCACTTGAGGATAATTCGACGAGTCTCCTGATCACCAAGGAACTCGAATAGCTCTAGTGATGAAGGTGCCCTCATCATCTCATTTTCTGATCGTCTGATCTTCTGATCGACATGTCCATCCCAACCTACTCCGGCCTCGAGCCACTCCGCATCTTCAAGGAAAGCAACTTCGTCAACATCGGCGAGCGTACGAACGTGACCGGCAGCGCGGCCTTCCGCAAGTTGATCAAGGACGGCAACTACGACGAGGCCGTGAACGTGGCCCGCCAGCAGGTGGAGAACGGCGCGCAGGTGATCGACGTGAATATGGACGAGGGCCTGATCGATGGCGTACAGGCCATGACGAAATTGCTCAACCTCATCGCCGCAGAGCCCGACATCGCACGCGTACCCGTGATGGTGGACAGTTCCAAGTTCAGCGTGATCGAAGCGGGGTTGAAATGCTTGCAAGGCAAGGGCATCGCGAACAGCATCAGCCTGAAGGAAGGAGAGGAGGAGTTCCTACGCCAAGCAAAGATCGTCCGGCGTTTGGGAGCCGCTGTGGTCGTGATGTGCTTCGATGAGCAAGGCCAGGCCGACAACTTCGAACGCCGCATCGCCATCGCGCAGCGGGTGGTGAAGCTGCTCACCGAGCAGGCCGGTTTCCCGCCGCACGATATCATCATCGACCCCAACATCCTCACGGTGGCCACGGGGATGAGCGAACACGATCGCTACGCCATCGACTACATCGAGGCCGTGCGCTGGATCAAACAGAACCTTCCGGGTGTGTTGGTGAGCGGCGGCGTGAGCAACGTGAGCTTCAGCTTCCGTGGCAACGAACCGGTGCGCGAAGCGATCCATACGGCTTTCCTGTACCACGCTATTCAAGCGGGCATGGACATGGGCATCGTCAACGCCGGGCAGATCGGTGTGTACGACGATATTCCGAAAGACCTGCTCGAACACGTGGAGGATGTACTGCTCGCGCGTCGCCCCGATGCCACCGAACGCATGGTCGTCTTCGCGGAGAAGTTCAAAGGAGCGCCCTCCGCAGAAGTGATCGCCCAGCAAGCTGCATGGCGCGAAGGCAGCGTGGAGGAACGCTTGAAGCACGCGCTGGTACACGGCATCACGGAGTTCATCGAGGCGGATACGGAGGAGGCTCGTGTGAAGTACGAAGAGCCGGTTCTCGTGATCGAAGGCCCATTGATGGCCGGCATGACCGTTGTTGGCGATCTCTTTGGCGCGGGCAAGATGTTCCTGCCGCAAGTGGTGAAGAGCGCGCGTGTGATGAAACGCTCGGTCGCTTATTTGGAGCCGTTCCTCGAAGAGAAGAAGGCCACACAGGTCCTGGGCACGCAGCGTGAAGGCGCCAAGAAAGTCCTGCTCGCCACGGTGAAGGGGGACGTGCATGATATCGGCAAGAACATCGTGGGCGTGATCCTCGCGTGCAACGGCTGGCAGGTGATCGACCTCGGCGTGATGGTGCAAAGCGCCACCATCCTGAAGGCTGCCCGTGAAATGAAAGTGGACATCATCGGCCTCAGCGGCTTGATCACCCCGTCGCTGGATGAGATGGTACACGTGGCGAAGGAGATGGAGCGCGAAGGCTTCGAAACGCCGCTCTTGATCGGCGGAGCAACGACCAGTCGTGTGCATACCGCCGTGCGCATCGCCCCGCATTATAGCAAGCCTGTGGTCCACGTGATCGATGCCAGCCGCAGTGTACCGGTGGTCAACAACCTCTTCAGCGATAACGAGCGCGAGAAGTTCGAAGCATCCATCAAGGACGAGTACGCCAAGGTGCGCACGCACTACGAAAACCAGCAGCGCGAAAAGGAGTACGTGCCGCTCGCCGAAGCGCGCCAGAAGAAGTTCACGATAGACTGGACCTCCGAGCCTCCCGCAGTACCGAAGAGCACGGGCGTGTTCACCTACCGCAACTATCCGCTGGGCAAGTTGGTGCCCTACATCGACTGGACACCCTTCTTCATGGCCTGGGAACTCGCGGGCAAATACCCGGCGATCCTCAAGGACGCGGTCGTCGGTGTGGAGGCCACACGGTTGCACAACGATGCGTTGAAGATGCTGGACCGCATCGTGAAGGAGCAATGGTTGCAAGCGCATGGCGTCGCAGCGATCTGGCCTGCGAACACCGTTAATGAAGACGACATCGAGTTGTACGCCGATGCATCACGCACCACCACGGTCGGTCGCTTCCAAAGCATGCGGCAGCAATCGAAGAAAGCTCCGGGCGTCCCTTACAATGCATTGGCAGACTTCATCGCACCCAAAGGCACACCCGACTACCTCGGCGGTTTCGCAGTGACGACCGGTCACGGTGTGGACGAACGTGTAAAGCGTTTCGAGGACAAGCACGATGACTACAGCGCGATCCTCGTGAAAGCACTTGCGGATCGGCTTGCAGAGGCCTTTGCCGAGAAGTTGCACGAGGTGGTGCGGAAGGAACTTTGGGGATATGCTTCCCAGGAAGTGCTGAGCAACGATGAGTTGATCAAGGAAGCGTACGATGGGATCCGGCCCGCACCTGGCTATCCCGCTTGTCCGGATCATACCGAGAAGCCGGAGCTCTTCCGCCTGCTCGACGCCGAAAAGCACACCGGCATCATGCTCACGGAAGGTCTCGCCATGTACCCCACTGCGGCAGTGAGCGGTCTCTACTTTGCACACCCCAAGAGCAAATACTTCGGCGTGGGCCGCATCAGCAAGGACCAGATCCACGATCTGGCCCGCCGGAAGGGGGAAGAACCCGCTTGGATGGAGCGCTGGCTGGGCAGCAACTTGGCGTACGAACCCTGAGCGACCGCCCTGCGTATGAACGGGCCGAGATGATCCGTTCTCCACTCTCCCTAGTGGCGGTTTTTCTGCACGCAATGCTCTGGGC
>Ga0209181_10002155_pt1 | contig 32592 bp, 29 predicted proteins | sample MAT05_FD_187208 | JGI IMG/M metagenome (GOLD analysis project Ga0209181, IMG submission 187208) | Freshwater microbial communities from Lake Fryxell liftoff mats and glacier meltwater in Antarctica - MAT-05 (SPAdes) (version 2) | ecosystem: Environmental > Aquatic > Freshwater > Ice > Liftoff... | reverse complement strand
GTTTTTCATTTTACATTGTATCGGGAGTTTTTTACGCACTCTTCTCCTTCCAGTACCTTAACATTCACACTTGCGTTCAGATTGTCATCGGTGATGATTTCCTGTGGCGCTGTATCAATCATCCGTTCGGTTATGTTCACCTTGGCTATACTGCCAATAAGCAGGAGAGGCATTTCGGCCCTGCCCTGATGCTGTTCAGGTAAGTCCACTCGATATCTTTTTGGCTGTTTTGCAGCGTGACTTTCCCGAGAAAGCGTTGTTCCCTGGTAAACCGATGCGACAAGGCAACTTCTCGCACGCGCCTTTCTTGCCAGAAAAAGTGATTAATGCCGCGGTAAAGTGATGCACGCGGCCTGCTCTAAATCGCTATTTGTTGGGAGGCTGCGAAAAAATGCTGCAGTGAGGTTCATTCTTAGGGTTTACGAAATACCAGCATTGGCACTTTTGTAACAAAGGAAAATGCCTCAGATTTGCTGGCACTAAATAATTTATCGAACCAGGTCAGATTGGTGTGTGTAAAAAACACGACAACTGAAGGTTTCACTTTTTTTACCAATTTATTCAATTGGCCGATAAAATCTTCATCTAAAGGGAATTGCTCAAAATAAACCTCGTTGAGGTGTTTATACTTTTTTCGCCACATCTCAGCCATCATTTCCCGGTCAAGTTTTATTTCCGCAGGGTGATGAAAATACGCCAAATCCATCCTTATTTTCAAGTCATTGGTAAAAGCTGAAACTGCAGAAATCTCCTTGTCTAAGTTTTCCAGATCGGAAGCGTACAAGGCTTTTATTACCGGCCGGGCTCGATAGGTATGCGGTATCGCCAACACAGGTACGGATGACTTCAGCAGCACATTGCCGGTATTGGTGCCGATTATCCTCCGCAGATTACCTGCCCCTCTCGTACTAATGCAGACATAATCAAAGTTGTTGCGGTGTGCATACTCCAAAATGGCATTTTCCGGATTGAAATCATCAATGACCGCACACCGATAGTCACCCGGGGTCAGGTTCATTGACTTGTAGAGGCTCAGAACAAATTTTTCCAGGGTTACTAATTGCTCCTGAATCTGTTTCTGCATCGTATTTTCGATGCGTTCCCGATGAAGTGACGTCGGGATAAGTGCCTGAAAGCAATGAAAAAAGACCAATTCAACCTCCATTTGAGTGGCTAATTGCATAGCAAAACGCAAACCCGCTTTTGAAGCGGTGGAGAAGTCCGTGGTGACGAGTATTTTATTCATAATGATATTGGAGACAAAGTTCAATGCGCGAATCATCCCATTACAATGACTAGAATCAGCGTCAAATATAATAAAAGTCACCAGAAGTGAAAAACGACGCCAATATGCTTCAGTAATAAATGCAAGTGAAACCAAAAGCCTGTTGAGCTTAAGAAGCACCAACGCTGCGAAAAACAGCGCGCCGCAATTCATTCAAAAAAACTGTCTTCAAATGAAGTGTTTTTCTATTTTGCTTTGATCGGTCTTTTCCTAGTGGCAGGGGCACGAAGTCTTTGACGGTTTGTTCGACTCTTTTGAACTGATACTTTGTTGCGCCTCAGTCATGGAGAGCCCGCTACAATCCTTCGTCGCGCCTAGTCTCATCTCAAAATAATCTGACCAAACTATCAAAGACTTCGTGCCCCTGCCACTAGCGTGTGGTAATAATCCAGAAAAGCGTTCTTTGCCAGAAGACTATTGGGGCTAGGCGAGTGCCGAAATAAATGGAAAGCCTTGAATTGAGATTTTAGATAGGCCGAAAATCCTCAATGACACGTTCCTTGAGCTATCTTTGCCGGGCAGAAGCGTTTCCAGACAGATTGCTTCGAAGCGCGCTCGAATTTCTCCGAAAGCATTTTAAAAACAATTTTACAGCAAATTTTAAAGACAAAAATGAAGGTTCAACTTACCACATCCATGGGTGTCATCACCCTTTCCCTGAATCAGGAAAAAGCACCCCTGACTGTTGAGAATTTTATCAAATACGTCAACGCCGGACATTACAATGGCACCATATTTCACCGTGTGATCAATGATTTTATGATCCAGGGAGGAGGAATGGATGCTGGAATGAACTCAAAACCCAGTGGATCACCCATTAAAAATGAAGCCAATAATGGCTTGGAAAACTTGAAATATACCATTGCAATGGCCCGCACTGGTGATCCCCATTCTGCAACCGCACAGTTTTTTATCAACGTAAAGGACAATGCGTTCCTAAACCACAGTGGCGAAAACATGCAGGGTTGGGGCTACTGCGTTTTTGGGGAGGTCGTGGATGGAATGGAGGTCGTGGACGCGATGAAAGTTGTTCCTACCGGTCGTTTTGGCGGACATGATGACGTGCCCAAGGAAACTGTGGTGATTGAATCGGCAGTGGTGCTGGAGGATTGATTTGACGCTTGTCAAACCTACAACGGCAACGCCGAATATCGCTCAATGAAGTTCTTCAACTCATCCACCATCACTGGCGAGCCAATGGCAATGGTGCAGCGTTGGTGAAGATCGTTGGGGACTAAATCAAGGATGCGCTTTAGGTGCGTGTTCAGAGCCTTGCCGCCGGCTTGTTCAATGAGCATGGCCAGTGGGTTGCACTCGTAAAGGAGGCGCAGCTTACCCTTAGGATACTTTCGGGTACTTGGATAAAGGAAAATCCCCCCCTGAATCAAGATGCGGTGTACATCGCTGACCATGCTGCCGATATAGCGCAGGCCGTAGTTTTGATCGGAGCAGTGGTCAATATAGCGGCGCATTTCGAGGTCGAACTTGGAATAGTAACCTTGGTTCACCGAGTAGGTTTGGCTATTTTCCGGGATGCGCATGTTGCGGTGACTGAGGCAAAACTCGCCGATGCTGGGATCCAGTGTGAAGCCATTGACCCCACGTCCTGTGGTGTACACCAGCATAGTCGAGGTGCCATAAAGGACGTATCCGGCAGCCACTTGCTTGGTACCAGACTGGAGAAAATCTTCCTTGGTAGCAGGTCCGCTCGCATCGCTTTTGCGGCGGTAAATGGCGAAAATGGTGCCCACCGACATGTTTACATCTATGTTGGAAGAGCCGTCGAGCGGATCAAACATCACGATGTAGTGACTTTGCTTGGAGCCCACGGGTGGCACATGGATGATGTCGTCGTTTTCTTCAGAGGCAATGGCACAGACCTCGCCCGAGTTTTGGAGGCATTCGATGAGCCGTTCGTTGGCATAGACATCGAGTTTTTGCTGGGTATCGCCACTTTGATTTTCACCGCTATCGGCTACGCCCAGGATATTAACAAGACCTGCTTTATTTACTTCCCGGTTGATGATCTTGGCGGCTACACCGATGTCTCGAAGCAGGCCTGTGAGCTCGCCCGTGGCATAGTCGAAGTCTTTTTCGGAGCGGAGGATGAACTCGTCGAGGGTGACGATGCGGTTGGTGGGAATGCTGCTCAAATCTGCAGGATCAGAAATGCCGATATAAGGTGCTTTCTCCGCAGAATTCTTGATAGCGGCAGGGGCTTTTTTTGTGGTGGTAGCCATAAATTGGTTAGTTCAAATATTGTGGTGAAAAAGGCAGCTCAAAAGTAGAAAGATCCGTCTTTCACGGCAGAATTTTTCTTGACAAGTTAAAAGCGCCTCTTTTGTCAAATTATGACAATCAGATGGCCCTTTTTACCGCACATTTGTATCAAACTTTTGTTCCCAAAAAACTAAGTTCAAGGCTCAATCCACACCCAGACCATGAAAAAGAATTTGCTCCTGCTTGCCATTGCTTTTTTAGCCCAACAGGCTTGCCGCCCTGCATTGCCCGATGAAGTTCCATGGCCTACCAAGATATGTGTGCGCACCCAACACCATACCTTGCCGATTCCTCAAACCACGGTATTTGTTAAGTACCACACCGATACTTTCCCTGGCTATGACAAGCCGGCATCTTACTACAATGCGTCTTTTAAAACGGGTTCTGATGCTCGCGGCTGCCTCGAATCTGTGCCAGAAGGCAACCATTGGATCGTGGCCATTGGCTACGATAGTTTGTATTACCCGCATGACGTACGGGGCAGCATGAAAGTGGTTATTTCGCTGGATTACAAGCCCGTGTTGGACACGATTTTGTATGTTTCAGAATAAAACCCGTGTCCCATCCGTGCAATCCGTGTCCCAAGTGTATGGTATGTAACACGGAGGACGCGGATGAGACACGGATTTAAGGAGATTAAAAATCCATTCTCAGCCGAACATTCAAACGCCTGCCAGTCAAGTAATTGGGAATCGCATACTGCGTATTTTCAATCGTTTTTATCCAAACGTTGGAAGCCTCGTTGGCTACCTTCAAAAGGTTGAACACCTCCAGGCTGGCCCAGGTATTGCGCGTGAACCGCAAGAAGTGACGAGGCATTCGATTGCGCCATTGTTGTTTCCAAAGTTGGAAACCAAAGCCGATGTCCACGCGGTGGTAGGGCGCGAACCGATAAGGATTTCTGTAAACAATATTGTTGTCCGGCACGCCAAAAGGCAGCCCTGAGCCGACCGTGAAGTTGAGGTGCATCCGGATGTTGCGGTTTTTGCGAAGGTAGTCTTGAAAAAAGGTCGAAAAGGTGAAAAGCCGATCTGTTGGGCGTGGCACGTCTTTGACATCTTTCCCTTCGCGCTGACCGACGTTGCGGACTCTGTGCTGCACACCCTCAATGCTTTCGCGGGTACGGAGCATGGAAAAATTGACCCAACTTTCTGCCCCTTTCACAAATTCTCCATTGAGACGAACGTCAAACCCGGTAGCATATCCTTGCGAGTTGTTTTCCCCGGCGTAACGGATACGCACATTGTCGAGATCGAAGGAAACGAGGTCCCACATTTTTTTGTAGTAGGTCTCGGCGATGAGGCGCATTTTTACCGGACGGCGTTTGCCCCACAGGAAATCCCAGGTGAAACCGCCCACGATGTGCGCTGATTTTTGGGCTTTCAAGTTGGTGTTGACGGTGCCATCCAATCGGCGCATTTCCCGGTAAAAAGAGGGCTGAAAAAACAGCCCGCCGCCCAAACGATAGGATAAATCCCGCTTTGTATTCAAAGGTTTGTACAGCATTTGTGCCCGAGGTGTGATAAACCATTCCTCGTTCATCGTCCAGTATTGTCCTCTTGCCCCGGCGATGATTTGCACTTCTCGCACCCCGTCTTTTTTCCAAGACCAGGTGTCCTGAAAGAACGCAGAGAAGCGATCGCTGGAAAGCGAATTGCGTGTTTTCAAAACCCGACGCACCTGGAGCGCAATCGTGTCATAAGGCAGTGAGTAAAGCGCCGAATCGAGCCGTTCCCACTCGTTTATCCTGTCCTGAATTTGTTCGTTTTGCCATTTGGCCGACCACTGGAGAAAGTGGTTGCGCTCCAGCCCGGCATCCGTTTTTGATCGTTGGATTTCTATGCCGCCCTTGTATTCCACGTTGTGCACGTCGGCAATGAGGTAATTGCGCACCCAGGTATGTTGGGTGCCTTGTCCCAGAATATTGGTGATTTCTCCAAAATTGTCGGCGCCGAGATTCTCTTCCAGTTCGCCCAAAATGTAGTACCCTAGAATGTCGAAGCGCTCATTTTCCTGACTGCTCCAAGTAGAGGCCAAAAATTTGTGGTACAAGGGATTGTGCTCCCGATCAGGCAAATAAGTAAGTGAAATACCGCCCATCGCCTGTGTAAAATCGTCTACTTCTTGGCCTTCAAAAGCCGTGCGCAATTGCAACGCATAATCAATCAAACCAAAGGCTCGGGCGAGACTTTGTGGCTGGAAAGTATAGGTCGAACGGTTGAAATTGCCAATGGCCCCAATTTGCCAATCGCGGTTCAAATCGTAGGTCAGGTAAGTCTGAATGTCTGTGAAATTGGGCACGTACTCGCCCTCAACGTCCAGACTTCCCAGCAAATTTTTGGTGGTTTTGTAACGTGCCCCCACGAGGTATCGGAATGCTCGAAAGCCCTCTTTTTTAGGCTTCCAACTTCCTTCTAAATGCGCAGAACCACCCAAAAAACTTGCGCTGGCACTGGCGCGTAAACTGTCTGGACGCTTGTATTTGATGTCCAACACGGACGACAATTTGTCGCCGTATTTTGCCTGAAAGCCACCGCTGGAAAAGGAGAGGTCGCGCACGAGGTCAATGTTTGGGAAGGTCAAACCCTCCTGTTGCCCGGCGCGAATCAATTGCGGGCGGTAAATCTCAAAATCATTGACATACACGAGGTTTTCGTCGTAGTTTCCACCGCGCACCTGGTATTGCGAACTGAGTTCTCCACCCGTGCCCATGTTGGTTCCGAGCGCAATGTGGGGCAACACGCTTTCCAAATTGCCTGTGGTGCTGGGCAGAAGTTTCAGATCGGCCATGTTTTTTTCCTTTATCATACCGCCATCGTCAAGCCTGCGCCCACTGATCACGACCTCCAGATTGGCCCCAACGGGCGACATGGCGACATCCAGGCCGAAGCGTGCATTGGGCTGCAAGGGAAGGATATCCGCCGAAGTTTCTTGATACGCCACCCGTTTGAAGGAGAGTGTAATACGCTGATTAGTCGGGATTTGGGTGGCAAATTTTCCACTTTCGTCCGTGCTAACTGCTTTGCCGGAGCCTTTGATGAACACGCTCACCAGTTCCACGGGCTGGCCGTCGGAAGCGTCGGTGACGCGGCCGTAGACGGTGGCAGTTTGTTGGGCCTTAGAGAGTAGCGGGAGGGTAAGAAGGAGGGCGGAAAGGATTTTTAGAAAACGCATGATGAGCAAGCTGCTTTGGCGCAAAAGTACACTCTGGAAAGCCTTGGATACGGGTAAGTTTGCTACATGGCGGCACCTCACCCCTTCTCAAACCCCGGATCAAAATTCTTCAACGTCACCAGCATCGCCAGGAACACGTTGTAGATCACATTCATCGGCAATTGCAGAATGGCTTCCTGAAAATAGCAGGCCACGGCGAGCATAAACAGCCAGGTGGTAATCCCAGCATAAAGTGATTTGATGAACGGGTCTCGACATCGGATGAAATAGTACAAGCCTGTGCGCAGCACGACGTAATGGAACAGCGTGTAGAGAATCAACCCGATCCAGCCCAATTCTACGCCCATGCGCACAAAACTGGAGTCATGCGGGAAATTGGCGAGTTCAGATTCCGGGTTAAAACGTTTGCCCCAGATGCCGCAACTGCCCAAGCCTCCTCCTATAGGGTGACTTTGAATATAGGGTTGAATCTTCTTCTGGTTTTCAAGGCGGAGGTTCATCGAGTCGTCTTGACTGGGTTTAAAGGCCGATTGAATGCGGTAAATGACGCCGATGCTCGTAGATTTCATTACAAAGCCAACACCCAATACGGCCAGGATTCCTCCAATGACGAGCACGCGCTTGCTCAAAATCAGCCCCGCAAAAAATACTGCGCCCACCGGCACCAGGCCAAAAGCGGTACGTGTACCTGTGTAAGCCGTGGCCCACAAGGCGATCAATGCCATTACACTGAGGATGATTTTGTGTTGCATTTTTGTGGCTCCCACCACCAGTGCCCCGCAAAAAACCGCAAAACACACCATCAGAATCCCAAACGTAGTTGGGTCGTAGCAGAAGGACGGGATACGGATCAGGTTCCACTGATGATAAAGCTGGTATCGCTCCTGGTCGGCCATCATCCAAATGGTTTCCTGCGTGCTAAAGCCAAAAAACTGTTGCTTCAAACCGTACAGTGCGCTCACAAAACACATCCCGATGATCAGTTTCAAAATGGCCATGATGCCCGCTCGATTGTCTTTGAAGGCGTAGGCCCCAATGAAAAAAACCACCTGCTGGATGGCCACGCTCCGGACGGTATAGACCCAGGCAAGTCTTGATTGCGCCTCCGGGTTCAACACCTGCATCACGTTGAAATACAACCAGATAAGAATCATGTAACTGAGCGGCGACTTGGCAAAAGTCCAGTCGCGCTCCTTGATTTGACGGAGTAAAATACCCAACGTGCTCAATAAAATCAGCAAGTCCAAAAGCGTCCCGATGGGTGCGTCCGTGTACTTCAAGGCGAAAGGAAGCGCCAACGAAACGAACAACATCAGCCCGATGGCGAAGGTGATATTGAACAGACAAAAAATAACCAAAGGAACCCCAATCAGCCCGATGAACATGACCATGCTTACTTTAAGTTCGAGCGTGGCCAGGAGGTACGACAAAGGCAGGGTTGCCAACAATAGCAGCACCAAACCCAGCGGACTGCTGAGTTTCTGGGCCACAAGCTGTTGTCTCAGTTGTGCCTTGAATTTCCCCCAAAGGGAATTGTCGCGCGGGGTGAAAAGGTCTTGCATTTAAAAAAACAGCACTTTCAGGCAAATGCCCGCCAGCACCAATAGGATAAAGAGGTGCATCATTGTTTCTATGAATCGCTGATAAGGCGTGAGTTCTGGAGCGTTTTTCATCGTTCAGTGTATGTTTCTACTTCTTTCCAAAGCTGTTTAATCCGAGCTTCCCAAGTGTTTGAATTTGCCACTTCGTTACGAAGCCGCACAAGTTCGGGATTGTTTTCAGTCAGTGCGGTTTCGATTTTCTGAAGAAATTCCTCGTGGTTTTCAGCAAGGTAGGTGCAGTGCGCGAAAGTACGGATATCGTCTGAAAAACTGGTGGTCACCACAGGTTTCCCAGCGGCCAGATATTCATTGATTTTGAGTGGATAAATGCTGAAGGTCAAGGTGTTGCACAGGAACGGAATGAGCACACAATCCATGTATTGGAGCAGAGGAGGCAAATCCTCCAGTCGGCGACTTCCTGTAAAAAGAACGTTGGGGAGTTTATCCAGGCCTATTTCGGCAGGTTCGGGGCTATTGACGGGGCCGACCAGAAGCATGGTTTTTTCAGGAAAACGAAGGGCGATTTTTTTCAGCAGTGTGTAATCAATACGCAGTTCGTCGAGGTTGCCGATGAAGCCGATGAATTGGCCAGAGCGGCCTTCCAGTTCAACGGGGCGTGGATATTTTTCGGTCAAAACTTTTTGAAAAACGGACACTTCCGCCGCGTTGAAATAGGTGACGATGTGAGCATGACGGCCTGACGACTTGGAGTCGTCAGACCGCTCTATCGAAGAGCGTGTATTGGTCAGACGGCTTGGAGTCGTCAGACCAGGTACGGATGATTTCAGCCGTTTCAAATTGGTAGAGGTAACAAACGTAAGATCGGCGTTATTGCAAGCGTCATTTTCCAAACGTTCGCCATGCCGGGCCGTGTATACGTTTTGCGTTATGTCGTCAATGCAGTGGTAAATACTGACTTTGGCACCCATTTTCGTCGGAAGCCAGCCCGCATAAAACGGGTCGTAGCAATTAATAAAAACGAAATTGTCAAAGTTTTGCTTTCGCACAGCACGGCCAATGGAGCGGAGCACAATGCCATTATTGAGCCGCTGGAAGAAATCGTACACACGCCCTGGCGGCAACCAATTTACAGGCAAGGTCGGCGGTGGCGTCACAGCCACAAAGTTTTCAGGAATGGAATCCAGATACTCGTAGCAATTGCGGAAAGTTAGCAAATGCCCAAGTCGCTGGCGGAGCATGGCATCGCCATTTTTAAGTCCGGAGAAAATGTCTTTGAGGGAGTAGGGGTGGTTGACGTAAAGTACCCGTACGTTTTTTGCCAGCTCTTTCGCCATGGAGAGAGAAATGGAGGAGTAGGGGTTATCCGTACGGAACAGGGAGAAAAAAACAACCGGCGGGTTCAATGCGATTTTAATTATCCCTCAAAAACTTCTTTGAGCGAGATGGAAGCAATCGTAGCATTAGTCATTACCATATAATGATTTTAGTATTTGCAAAAGTAATAAAAAGCACCCGAAATAAACCCCTTTGATAGACTAAAATTGTTCGTTCAGCCCGTTTATCAGAAGGAAAGACGAAAAGTGCCTATTTGGTTATTTGTATTTCTCATTTTGTGGCAAAATTCAATCCAATAACGATAGCTATGAAAAAAAACTTCTACTTACCTGCCAAATCCCTAGCGACGGCAGGCTTCTTTTCTCTCCTGGTTTTCTCTGCATGCAAACAGGACAAACCTACGGCGACGCTCCGCGAGCCCAAACCGTACACCATCGAGCAATTCTACAAAACCAAATCCACCGGTGCGGGTGTTTTTTCATCAGACGAGCAGAAACTCCTGGTGCACACCAACGAAACGGGCATTTTCAACCTCTACGAAATCAACATCGCAGACAGCTCAAAGAAGGCACTCACGCAATCTACAACCGAATCCATTTTTGCCATTGATTATGTGCCTGGTTCTGGCGAGGTGCTTTACTCCTCCGATAAAGGAGGCAATGAAATTGACCACATCTACCTGCTCAAAGCCGATGGCAGCAGCCAAGACCTTACGCCTGGCGTGAAAGAGAAAGCGGGTTTTTCAGATTGGGCAAAAGACAAAAAATCCTTTTTTTACTCCTCCAACAAACGGGACGAACGCTTTTTCGACCTCTACCAAATGGAGATAGCAACTTGGAAATCAACACTCGTGTACGAAAACAAAGATGGATACGGCACGGACGCCATTTCGCGCTTCGGCGACTGGGTAGCACTCAGCAAGTCCATCACGACCAGCGAAAACCAGTTGTTTTTATACGACCTGAAAACCAAGCAGTTGAAAGAAATTTCAGACCCGGCACAACCCGGAAGTTATGGAACAACGGGCTTTAGCGCCGACGGCAAAAGTTTCTTCTTCACCACCGATGTCGGAAAAGAATTCGCCTATCTCGTGCAGTATGATCTTGCCTCCAGGGAACGCAAAACTGCTTACGAAACCAATTGGGATGTGATGTACGCCTACCAATCCGAAAACGGGAAATATCAGGTAATTGGCATCAATGAAGACGGCAAAAACAAACTTATTATTCGCGATGCAGCAGGCAAAGAAGTGGCTTTCCCGGCTATTCCCGATGGCGACGTAGCGGCGGTCAATATTTCTTCCAGCGAAAAAATCATGCGCCTCTCTGTGGGTACTTCCAAGTCACCCAACGACCTTTACGTTTACAATTTCGAAACCAAAGACCTCAAGCGTTTAACCAACAACGCTTCGCCCGAAATAAATCCGGAAGACTTAGCCACAGCAACTGTGGTACGTTACAAATCCTTCGACGGCCTCGAAATCCCGGCCATTTATTACAAGCCGCTGAATGCCTCGGCAAAGAATAAAGTCCCGGCTTTAGTCTGGGTACACGGTGGCCCGGGCGGACAATCGCGGGTGGGCTACAGTTCGTTCATTCAGTATCTCGTGAACCATGGTTATGCTGTTTTGATGGTCAATAACCGGGGCAGCAGTGGCTATGGAAAGTCATTCTTTAAAATGGACGACCAGAATCACGGCGAAAAGGATTTGCAAGATTGCATCTATGGGAAAAAGTATCTCCAATCGCTGGAATACGTTGATAAAGAACGCATTGGAATAATTGGCGGATCTTATGGCGGCTACATGACCATGGCTGCCATGACTTTTGCACCCGACGAATTCAAGACGGGGGTCAATATTTTTGGGGTGACCAACTGGCTTCGCACGCTGAATTCCATACCGCCTTACTGGGAATCGTTCCGCAAAGCCCTTTATGCAGAAATGGGCGATCCAACCACGGCAGATTCTGTTCGTCTGCACCGTATTTCGCCCTTATTTCACGCAAAAAATGTGAAGAACCCGATCATGGTTTTGCAAGGCGCCAATGATCCGCGGGTACTCCAGATCGAGTCAGACGAAATCGTGGAGGCGGTCAAGAAAAACAATGTCCCCGTGGATTACCTGGTTTTCCCGGACGAAGGGCATGGTTTTGTAAAAAAAGAGAACGAGATGAAAGGATACAGCGGGGTGTTGAGCTTTTTGGATAAGTACCTGAAAGCGCCTGCGCCTGTCAAGCAGTAGTTTTTGTGGAACCCGGATGAGGCACGGATTTTTTGGCTTGAAAATTGAAAATCTGTGTCTCATCCGTGTACCACCCCTATTAAGCCGATCCCTTACCCCGCTCGATATTCCAAACTCATCTTCCCCTTCCACTTTTTATCCGGAGCCAGACTCACCAAACCCTGTTTGTTGTTGAAAGCGTCCACGTTGCAAGTCATGGGCTCCAACGCTATGCTTTCGCGGTGCGGCGGGGTAAATATCTGGAAGAAAGGAAATTGGGCAACAGCGGCTTTCATGCTGAGGTATCGCCCATTGCCTTCTAGCATCAACTGGTAGCTCCCCGAGGTTTTGGAACATTGGAAACAATTATCCAAAATCGTGTCTTCTATGAACGCAAGTGATTGAAAATCTTTGTATTGATTACTTCCCCCCGTTGGGATCATGCGTTTGTCAATGGCAATTTTTTCGCAGATTGGAACTTGAAGCCCATGGCCATTTGCACCCTCTGTAAGTCGAAAATAAGGATGCCAGCCAAATCCAAATGGAATAGGAGCATGATGCAAATTCGCCACTTCAACTTGCACCTCAAATTTGCCCGTATCGTGAATGGAAAATTCAATTTCCAACGAAAATGGGAAAGGGTAGTAAGGCAAGTCGCCTACATAATCGAAGAAACAGCGTATGCTTGCAAAGTTTTTGGCGAGAAATACATACTCCACTTCGAAAGCCTCCTCGCGCACAAAACCGTGTATTGCATTGCCTGTGGCGGCATGGTTGAGGGGGAATTGGTATTCTTTTCCCAACCATTTGTATTTGCCTCCATCCAAACGGTTGGGAAAAGGGAACAGGATGCTGCTTTTGCCCCATTTTCCAGCCTCCAGCTCTTCTGGCGTGGCATGACCGTCCAGAACGCTCTGGCCCGAAAACTGAATGTCCAGCACATTTGCGCCCACGGCGGGCACGATGCTGAAAGCGTTGCCCGTCAAGGGATTGAGCAATTCAAAGCGCGTATGTTTGCCGAAAGGAGTTTTAGTTAATTCGTACATGGGAAGTAAGGCGTAATGTTGGGCGTAAATGTATAAATTCACAAAATATCTTCTGGAAAGAAACCCTCTGCCTCGCGCATTGTTTTATCGTTTTTTGATTGCGACAATATGAAATTGAAAGGAATATTTGCACTCAGCCTCCTCACACTTAGCCTTTTGGCTTGTAATTCTGACGCGCCTAAAAACGCACAAAATGCCGTCAAACAAGGCGAAAGCCAGCCCGTGTCCAGCGCTAAAAAGAACATCGTCTTTTTCGGCAACAGTCTCACGGCTGCTTATCAGCTTTCCCCCGAACAAGGCTTTACGGCCCTCATTCAACAAAAAATAGACTCCCTGAATTTGCCTTATCTATGTGTAAACGCAGGGCTCAGTGGCGAAACTACTGCCGATGGGGTCAACCGGATTGATTGGGTACTGCAACAGCCGGTAGATGTTTTTGTGCTTGAATTGGGCGGCAATGACGCCTTGCGCGGTCTGCCCGTCACGGAGTCCAAAAAGAACCTGCAAGCCATGTTAGACAAGGTTAAAGCCAAATACCCTAATTGTAAACTCGTAGTGGCCGGAATGCTCGCTCCACCCAATCTCGGTGCAAGCTACACCGATGCTTTTCGGACTATGTACCCCTATCTGGCGAAAAAAAACGGTGCTGTGCTCATCCCGTTTCTGCTTGAAGACGTAGGAGGCATACCCGAGCTCAACTTGCCCGATGGTATTCACCCCAATGTGGAAGGACAAAAAGTTGTGGCAGAAAATGTGTGGAAGGTGCTGAAAAACATCCTGTAGGTCGAAATTCATTTCGCCCTACCATTTCTCCAACCGAACCCCAATCATCCCTCCCGATCCATTCAGATCAAAAGCCGCTTCAGCCCATTTTGGAGCCCGAAAGCGAGGACGGGCATTGTTGGAAAATCCATAAGGTTCACTTGGAATGCCTGCCCAGTTGGTGTCCAACTCACCGTTGCCGTTCAGGTCGTGAAAACAACTTAGAGCATACCTTCCTGGCGGAAGCTTTCCTAGGGATATTTTAAGCGAGCCAGTTTGACTAATTGGCGTGATCTTTTTGCTGTAAGCCCCATCAACTTTCAAAAAAGCATCGGAACGATCATAAACAGCCAGGTACAAACTGCCTTTCGCCGCTTGGATATTGCTAAACTCTACCGTAAACTCGGGTTCAAAAAACGCTGGGAAAAAGAAAATAAGGAGGAACATAAGTGTCTGATTTTGTTGCATCAAACAGGATTTGAAACTTATGGTTGCCAAGTCGGGTTGTTAAACATCGTCGTGGATGCGGGCGTGGCAAGAACTTTGCGTACTTTCGGAGCCTGTACGCTCCATTTGCCAAAAATTTAATTCTGTAATAGGCTTCAACATTTCGCATTTCCCAAACATTGGATACACTTCGCCTATTATTAACAAATACTTGTCCGCCGATGCTTTTTTTTGTGCGAGATAAAAGCCTACTTTTGCGGCCCGTTTGGGCTGACCTTGTTTTTTCTTTAAAATTTGGGCAATTGAATTTTTAGTCAACAAAAATTTTTTGTCAGAATCAAAAATCAAGCAGCATCCAAACATCATTTCTTAAAACCTCGATTTTCAAATCGTCTTCGCTCACCAATTAGTTTTCCATGAAGAACATTCGCAACGTCGCAATCATCGCCCACGTAGACCACGGTAAAACCACCCTTGTGGACAAAATGATCCTCGCTTCTCAGATCTTCAAGGAGCACGAAATAACAGGTGACCTCATGCTTGACAACAACGATTTGGAGCGGGAGCGTGGCATCACCATCCTTTCCAAAAACGTTTCGATCATTTTTAAAGGAACAAAAATCAACGTCATTGACACGCCGGGCCACGCCGACTTCGGTGGCGAAGTAGAGCGTGTGCTCAACATGGCCGATGGTGTACTCCTTTTGGTAGATGCCTTCGAAGGGCCAATGCCCCAAACTCGTTTCGTGCTGCAGAAGGCCTTGGAAATGGGCAAAAAACCCATCGTCGTCATTAATAAGGTAGACAAACCCAACTGCAACCCGGATTGGGCGCATGAACAAGTGTTCGACCTTATGCACTCCCTGGGAGCTACCGAGGAGCAACTTGACTTCCCCGTAGTATTTGGTTCCGCCAAAAACAACTGGATGGCGCACGACTGGAAAAACCCCGCAACAGATATTGTTACCCTGCTTGAAGACATTGTAAAATATATTCCAGAACCACAAGTTGCGGAAGGAAACACGCAAATGCTAATTACTTCCCTTGATTTTTCAACGTTCATCGGACGTATCGCAGTAGGTCGTCTGTTGCGTGGCACACTTGTAGCAAATCAGCCCGTTACACTGTGCAAAAAAGACGGTAAGATGCTGAAGCACCGCATCAAACAATTGTTTGTATTTGACGGTCTTGGCAAGAAAGAGGTGAAAGAAGTTGAACCAGGCGATATCTGTGCCGTAGTGGGTGTAGACGGTTTTGAAATTGGCGATACCATTGGTGACTACGACAATCCGGAAGCACTCGCACCCATCTCGATTGATGAGCCTACGATGTCTATGATCTTCACGATCAACGATTCTCCGTTTTTTGGTCAGGAGGGCAAGTTTGTTACCAGCCGCCACGTCCGCGAGCGTTTGGAAAAAGAGCTCGAGAAAAACCTGGCGATGCGCATGGAAGACACCAACTCTGCCGATTCCTTTATGGTATTCGGACGGGGTGTTTTGCACCTTTCGATTCTGATCGAAACCATGCGTCGCGAAGGTTACGAACTTCAAATTGGTCAGCCGCGCGTCATTGTAAAAATGATTAACGGCCAAAAATGCGAGCCCATCGAAGAACTCACCATTGACGTACCAGAATCAACCAGCGGCAAGTGTATCGAACTCGTGACACGCCGCAAAGGTGTCATGAACAGCATGGAGCCCAAAGGAGACCGCTTCCTTCTGCGTTTTGAAGTACCAGCACGCGGCATCATCGGTCTGCGCTCCAATATCCTCACGGCCACGCAGGGTGAGGCAATTATGACCCACCGTTTTAAAGGATACGAGCCTTGGCGCGGCGACATTGGTGGCCGTCAGAACGGTTCACTGATCTCTATGGAGCGGGGCAACGCCTTTGCTTATTCCCTCGACAACCTGCAAGACCGCGGCACTTTTTTCATCGAACCAGGTGAAGAAGTGTACGAAGGACAAGTAATTGGGGAAAACAACCGCCCGATGGATTTGGTCATCAACGTGACCAAGGCTAAAAAACTGACCAACCACCGCGCTTCTGGCGCCGATGATAAAACGTCTTTGCCACCAGCCCAACGCTTCACCCTTGAAGAAGCGCTGGAGTACATTCAAGAAGATGAATATGTGGAACTGACGCCAAAAAGCATTCGCCTGCGTAAAGTCTATCTCAAAGACTTCGAGCGTAAAAAATCCGAAAAAGGTTTTTCAGTAGCTTAAAGGCTAGCAGGAGTACGGAATTGTCTGATTTGGGGGTTCCGTACTCCGCTAATTTTCTAGTTAATTTCGGATTTTTTTTTCAAAACCCTCTTGTTTGTTTGGAAATTTTACTTTTGCAGCGTTTTAAGCTGGAGAACATTTTCTCAAACATTGGGTTTCTCTTCAAAAACCTATTCTTTTTCTGAAAAAATTAATTTTTTCAAAATCAAAACAGCGCAAACAGCGTTGGCAAAGGGTGTTTGAGAAAACTGAAATTCCCCAGCAGCCTGACAAATAAACTATGCGTACCAAACTATCCCAGTTCAATTTTGACCTTCCCACCGAATTGGTGGCCCAATACCCCGCCGAAGAGCGCGATCAAAGCCGCCTAATGGTGTTGCATCGCAAAACAGGAAAAATCGAACACAAGATTTTCAAAGATATCCTCGGCTACTTCGGTGACGGCGATACGATGATTTTCAACAATACGAAGGTTTTTCCCGCAAGGCTTTTTGGACAAAAAGAAAAAACCGGCGCGAAAATCGAAGTGTTTTTGCTCCGCGAGCTCAACCACGACGCACGTCTTTGGGATGTTCTGGTGGATCCCGCCCGCAAAATCCGTGTGGGCAACAAACTCTATTTTGAAGACGAACACGGCAACGATGCCCTCGTGGCGGAAGTAGTGGACAACACCACCTCGCGTGGCCGGACGATCCGTTTCCTCTTTGAAGGCACGGATCAGGATTTCGTGGACGAACTCGTGAAACTCGGCAACACGCCCCTCCCAAAATACATTGACCGGGAGCCAGAAGCCCTTGACCGCGAGCGCTACCAGACCATCTATGCCAAAGAGATGGGTGCCGTAGCTGCGCCAACAGCAGGGCTTCACTTCAGCCTCGAACTGATGAAACGCCTCGAACTGAAAGGCGTGAACTTTGCCGAACTGACGCTGCATATCGGCCTGGGCACTTTCCGCACCATTGATGTGGAGGACTTGTCGAAGCACAAAATGGAGGCGGAATACTTCAAAATTACTCAGGCTGCCGCTGAAACGGTCAATAAAAGCCTGATGGCTGAGAAGAAAGTATGCGCCGTGGGTACCACTACGATGCGTTCAATTGAAACTTCCGTAAGCGCCGAGCGTATGTTGAAACAAATGGAAGGCTGGACCAACAAGTTCATCTACCCACCCTACGAATTCAGCATCGCAAACAGCATGGTTACCAATTTCCACCTGCCTAAGTCAAGCCTGCTCATCATGGTTTCGGCTTTTGGTGGCTTTGACCTTGTTATGGAAGCATACCACCAGGCTGTGAAAGAAAAATACCGCTTTTACAGCTACGGCGACGCCATGCTTATCCTTTGAACAAAACTTCATAAACCTTCTAAAAGAGTAAGAACCTATGTATTGGACACTTGAACTGGCCTCCTATCTAGAAGAGGCTCCGTGGCCAGCCTCTAAAGACGAACTGATTGACTACGGCATACGCTCCGGGGCGCCCCCAGAAGTCATCGAAAACTTAGAAGAACTCGAAGACGACGGCGAGCTGTACGAAAGCATCGAAGATATTTGGCCGGACTATCCGCGCCACGACGACTTCTTTTTCAACGAGGACGAGTATTGACAATTTGTGCTCAATCTGTTTGATCCATCACGGGTCAAAAATAAAGGCCGATGCCGCGTTTGCGCGGAATCGGCTTTTGAGTTTTAGGCCCCTTTATGATAAAGGTCGAATTTCCCTCCCTTGGCTGAGTCGCGAATAAACTTATCTCTTATGGCAAGCCTAAAGCAAGAGTTATTGACTATGGAAAAGACGAAAAAAACAGCATACATTGGGTTTACTATGGCTTATTTCATGAAAACCTAAGTTTTATTACAATGGATGAATCATCTCCGACTATCATCGGTTTTTCGGTCACAAGTGGCTTTGGTTTTGATAAAAAATATATTAAGAAATAGGGGCCTGGCTTCAAAGTGTGTTTGACTTAAATTTTCAGCCAAAATTCTTTTATGTAGACAATTTCGGTCAAATATCGGCATTTTAGGGGTGTTGAGGGGCGATAAAACAGGCAAAAAGTCTAAAACGACATGAGCCATAAATCTTCCCATTCAGTAAACAAGGTTCTTCTTTATGAAATCAAAAGTCACTTTTTTTTAGCTTTTTTTCTCTCCTCTTGCTCTACCAGAGAGTTTGTTATAGGTACCACCACAGGTAAAATAGTAGCTGAATATTCAAATATGGCACAGTTCCGAATTGGGGACGATTTTGAATGTGATAAAGCAATAATAGATTCAGGGATGAAAGAAGGGCTCATTCCTCAATGCATAGAAAAGACAGGAAAGCCCTCTAAAATAAAATTAGTGTATGTTGGGAATCCTAAATATGCGACCTCTAGTGGGATATCACCTGGCGAATCAGTTAGCAAGGTGTTACGGGTTTATGCCCAACCCAAAGCAACCCATTTGGACTTTGGAATGCAGGAAAATAGTATCCATTGGGAGGGTAAGGAACGCGGCACCAATCGTTGAAAAAAAAGTAATTTAAAATACCACTGTGTTCTGGAGCAAATAGTAAAGCGGCCGACTCCACAATTGTGAAATCGGCCGCTTTTTCTAGGGCTTAAATGCTCGAATTTCAGTTCTTATTCGCCACCTTCAAATAAGTCTCCAAAGCCACCGCAATAGAAGGCGCTTCCGGCGTTCCAGCCTGAATGTTCACCTTCATGCCCCGATCAGTCACTGCTTTTAAGGCCGCAGTGCCAAAAACACAAATCCTACGGTCTTCCTGTTTGAAATCCGGGAATTGCTCAAACATGGACTTGATCTCGTTGGCCGAAAAGAACGCGATGATATCGTACTTGATGTCCTTCAGTGCAGCAAGGTCGTTGTTCACGGTGCGGTACATCACGGCTTCCTGTACTGGAATCTTCAGGTCTTTAAAAAATCGGGTCACTTCAGGGTTTCCCTGGTCGCCGCAAGGGAGATAATACTTTTCCTCTTTGTTGCGAAGGATGTACGATTTTAGGTCAAGTACTGACTTGGTGCCGTTGAATACCTTGCGTTTGCGGAAGTTGATAAACTTTTGGAGGTAGTTGGCGATGGCCTCCGTGGCGCAGAAATACTTGGTTTCGTCCGACATTTTGATGCGCATTTCGGCGCACAGGCGAAAGAAGTGATCTACGGCATTTTTACTGGTGAAGAGAATCGCTGTGTAGTCGTTGGGGTATACGCGGTTTTTGCGATACTCCTTCTCTGTCAGGCCCTCCACTGCAACAAATGGCACAAAATCAATGTGTACCCCAAAACGTTTTTCGATTTCATCATAGGCAGTGCGCACGGCGGGTTGCCCTTGAGAAACGAGGATGTTTTGGACTTTGTTGGGGGCGGATTCCTGAACAGGTGCAGCACTAGCAGTTGCAGACATTCGGGATTGCGTTTTGTGTGAAATTTGTGTGAGTTTGAGTAGTTCGCAAGAGGTAAAAACTCGACCCTTAATGCTTTTTGAAAAGAAAAAGTTCGGTTAAAAACTTCTACTTTTAACCCGTCTGCATCAGCGCAAGCTTTACCAATAGCAAAACCGGGGCAATTTCGACGGTGCAAAAGTACAACAAAAAGTGAAATGGGCTTTGTGTTAAAAATTTAAGACCAATCGAGCTAGCCCTCAGGCTTCGGTAAGCGTAAAAAATTGCAACCAAACCCAGCATCCACGATACCAGCAGCAGTTGTTGGCTGCCTGCTTTGGCCGAAAAAGCGATGAACAGGTTAAATGGAACGAGGAAAAGCCCCAACACGCAGTTGAAGATAATAATCAGAAAATTGTACTTGCGTACTTCGGCATCCACGGGGAAAAGCGCTCGCATTATGCGAAGCATCAAATGTTTGGAAAGAAATGCAGCCGCAGCCCCCCCTAAACAAATGAGTAAAAACAAAAAATTGTTGAACGCCTCTCTTTGAAAAACACGGGTAACGAGGAATACAAAGATCCCCGCGTTAAACAGGAAGTTGCCATACAGAAGATAGTAAGGTGTGGTGCCCACATAGCCTGAAGCCTCTCGCTGTGCCACCGAAAACCCGTTGTCATGGAGGAAGCCAGCCCATGCCTTACCAACCGCATTTCGGTTGGAAGCCACCGAAAATGTCAGGAATGCGAACGCTGTCAGCAATATTGCCGCTAAAACACTCCCCGAAAGCCCACCACCTCGCGGCAGCACTGCAAAGGGTTTGAAAGCCGCCGTTTTGTTTTCAGCAAATGCTTCTGTTGCAACAGGTGCTTGGTGGGATACCACATCAAAGGGATTGGCCGGTGGAAGGGAAATCCCTTCGGCGGCAAGCACCTCTTTTGACAAGCGGTGCAAAAGTTCAAAAGGGTTAGCAGCATTTTGCCCATGTGCTACTGCACAGAAGCTCACAAAAACCAACACAAATGACAACTTCCTAAACATGGCGCAAAGTTACACGAATGATTTTTGAAAAAAATTTAAACCCTATTTTCCCATTTGATAAAAGTGCGCGTATCTTTGCGTCCGCTTTTCAGCAAGTTTGGTGTCTTAGCTCAGCTGGTAGAGCAATGGACTGAAAATCCATGTGTCCCCGGTTCGATTCCGGGAGATACCACCACAAATCCCGGAGGTCGCAAGATTCCGGGATTTTGTTTTTTGGGTGGATTTGGTGAGTTGTGGATTTGCCGGGGTACGCTTGGTTGCTCGAACTAAGAATTCAAAATGTTTTATAGCCCGTATTCTGTGGCGTGAAGAATAGCTAGGTAGCGTCTCCTCTTGCTTGCAGCCATTGTAGAGTATCTTCCTTTGGGGGCAGGTATGATATAAATTTTCTGTTTTGTCATAATTATCTAATTTTGTCACAAGTATTAGGCAATACCTATTAGGTTGTATGGATTGGAGAGATCGGATTGAGGCTCAAGTGCTTGTTGATTTCTACTCGAATACGGAATCTGAAGTTTGATTTTGTCGGGTGATTTGGCTGCCTGGCGCTGGAGGTAGGAGGTGAAACTTATTTGAGGATCCCCTAACCTGGTGATCCCTCCGAATCAGGAGGGGGTAGAAATTCCATAAACACCTTGGTTATGGAAGCGGCAAACACAGCAGAAGCCTAGGCTTCTGTCGGCCGGACGGCAATGTGTAGATGAATAACGGGCCGTTTTTGAATTGCAGCTTCGACGATTTTTGAATCCGAGCTTCATGTTTTGATTTGCTCATGTGTAAGTGGTAGGATTAGGAATGTGAGCTGTTTACCGTATTCTTGACAAAGGTAGCCGGATGCTGTAAAAAAACGCAAATTGTTTTATATTTTGAGACAATTCAATGATAATGGTCTCTGATTAAACAACATCAACCAACAATATATGTCTGATCACAGAGATATTACTATGATGGAGATCGATAAACTGACTTTCGATCCTCATAATCCAAGGTTACTCTCGACAAGGTCTGTAGTGGCGGATTCAGAGATATATAGATATATGTTGGATGATTGCAAAGTGTTGGATTTAATGCTTTCAATTTCTATACAAGGGTTCTTCCAAGGAGAGCCGCTTCTGGTGACAAAGTCAAAAAAAAATCCTGATAAGTACGAAGTCTTGGAAGGCAACAGACGCCTCGCTGCCGTCAAACTACTCAATGACCCAAGTCTAGCTCCTGTAAAAAAAGAATCGGTCAGAGATGTCGTTTCTCAGCAGGTGAATGCTCCCAAGGTAGTTCCAGTACTAATCTATGAAACTAGGGAAGAAGTTTTGCCTTATTTAGGATACCGGCATATCACAGGTATTGAAGAATGGGTCCCATTGGCAAAAGCCAAATATTTAACCCAATTAAAAGAAACTTATGCCGATCTGCCTTATATCGAGGTAATTTCTAAGCTGGCAAAGATTATAGGTAGCCGTGCGGATTATGTTCATCGGCTTTTACGTGGCTTCAAAATATATGAAAAAATAGAGCGAAAAGAATTCTTTAAGATTCCAGGGCTTTCTGAAGAAAAGTTTGAATTTTCTCTGCTCACAACTGCGCTTTCATATAAGGGAATTGCAGATTTTGTAGGAATGTCATCAGACAAAAATGAAGATGCCGACAAAAACGTAGATATGTCAAATCTTGAAGATTTGTCAGATTGGATGTTTAGAGAAAACAGTGAAGGAAATACGAGGTTAGGTGAATCCAGAAATCTTAAAACGCTAAATGCCGTAGTTTCCGTTGATAGGGCATTAAAGTCATTTAGGGCAGGCAATACATTGGATGATGCTAAGTATTTGACTGACGAACCTAAAGAAATTTTCAGTAAATCAATCAAAAAAGCATTTGACCTGCTGAAAAATGCTCGAGATCAGGCTTATCTTGTATCTGAACCAATCCCTGGAGATGATATAATTATAATAGATTTGATTGGAATTGCTAGAGACCTGCACGGAACAATTAAGAATAAATTAGCAGAAAAGGATATTTAATAGTATTATGGAAATAAAAATACCTAATTATCCAGCTCATGACAAGCATCTGTGGGCAGACTATTTTGAACTAATCAGTCTGATCGCTATTGATCGGTACTTGACTAAATCCGATATGGAGGATCGAATCCACGAGGATGTGGAAGATGCCGTAATTACATTGGATGAAGACAGTGATCTTCTGGATCTATATGAAAGCGAAAACGAAAAGCAGAAAATTCATCGAAAAATAAATTTGTTTTCTCATGACTTGTTTAAATATTTAAAATATAGAAAAAGTGTTTATGGCGATTTCTATCCTTTCGACGCTGTAGGAAGTAAAATTGAAGTAAATGCTAATCTTACGGACAAGCAATTATTCTATGTTTATTTGCTGATGAGTTCTCATCTTGGCGGGTTTGTGAGTGATATAAGTACATTGACATCGGATTTTGAACAAATTTCATTGGATTGTCTTAAATCATACTTTGGCGAAAAGATACAGTTACATGTTTTCGGTAAAAACGCATTAAAGGTGGGTTCCGTTTTTTCAGGCAATAAGGCAACAAAGTATAAAATGCTGGCAGAATTTTTCAACGAAAAATATAGTTTAAAAGATGATGAATTTGCACCAACCGATAATGCTGATGAAGGGATTGATATCGTAGGATGGATAAATTTTGCTGATTCTTCTCCTGGCAAAGTGCTTATTGCAGGGCAATGCAAATGTCAGAAAGATTGGTATGAATATAAATTTTCATCCAGTTTTGATAAATTGAATGGAATTATGTCAATGAGACATCAAAATCTCAATTTCGCGTTGATCCCGATTTGTTTTAGACGAGACAATGGTGATTGGCATCAGGATGGAAAGACGGCAGGCGTTATTGTTGTTGATAGACAGCGGCTAGTTTCTATGAGTGGTAAATTGGAGTCATTTTTGAGTTCCAAATCCTATAGCGTTGTCAAATCGTTTGTCAAATCAAGCGAAAGCATTGTATGAAATCATTAAAAGCGGTATCACTTTTTTCGGGTTGCGGTGGATTTGACTTGGGCGTTTCACGCGCAGGCGTTGACATTATTTGGGCCAATGATATTGATGCCTCTGCAGCAAGCGCATACAAGAGTTTATTCCCTAAGACTGAGTTTATCAATAAGAGCATCAAAAAAGTCACTGACTTTCCTGAAGCAGATGTATTGATTGGGTGTTACCCATGTACTGGCTTTAGTAGTGCTGCAAGGAGAAAATGGAAAGAAAGAACAGAAAGAGACCTGTTTTCAAATGACAAAAATTTTCTCTTCGAAGAATTTCTACGCGCCATTGACATTGTAAAACCCAAACTGATCTTCATTGAAAATGTGCGCGGAATGATTTCTGCCGAGCAGGGCTTTTTCATGGAGCAGCAGATAGCAGGCTTTAAATCAAGAGGATTCCATTCGATCAAACCAATGATCTTGAATTCTGCTGACTATGGAGTTCCTCAAACACGTCAGCGGATATTCCTCGTTGGATTCCATGAAGAGTTGGGTGATATCGTATTTGACAAGCCATATCCAACAAATGGCCCAAAGTGTGAGAATCCTTTTAAAACATTGCTTTCAGCTATTGGAGGCATGCCTGAATGGCCAACTGGAGATTTTTTTGAAGGTTCATTTCACGGGCACTTTCTTACCCGAAACAGGAAGCGAAGATGGGATGAACCAAGCTTCACGATCGTAGCACATGGGCACCATGTACCTCTTCATCCAATGGGAGAGCCGATGATATTTGTGAGTAAAGACAAGTGGGCGTTACAAGGAGAGAAAAACAGGCGGTTATCCTGGCGAGAATGTGCTCGAATACAAGGCTTACCTGACCATATTGAAGTTGATGGCCCCCTTTTAGACAAGTATCGAGTGGTTGGAAATTCAGTCCCACCTGATTTGGCTTACAATATCTGCAAGCGGTCTTTGGAATTAGTTAGCCATTTGTTTTAAAATCCGTCGCTTTCACAAACAATCTGTTAAAAATAAGAAACACCACACCCGCCACAAATCGTTGGTAATCAAACATTTGAATAATAAAGTAAACAAATAGTGTATTTTAAATACGCCCGAATTACGCCACTGGCATTTTTTGTTTGCTCCTAAAGAATTGATTTCCATAGGGGTAAGCAACTTGGTGCCTATTCCGGGAGATACCACCAGAAATCCCGGAGGTCGCAAGATTCCGGGATTTTGTTTTTTAAGGACGTTTGACTTTTGCACCTTGGGCAAGGGAAACAGTGGATGGTGGGGCAAAGTATTGGCAACAATTTCTAGATTCCACTGTCTAAAGTCCAACATCCAAAAATCCAACGTCATCCTTCCATGTCCGAAGATATCGTCATCCGAATTTTGCTCCTCCCCTTGGCACTGCTTTACGGGCTGGGTGTAGGACTGCGCAACCTGCTTTACCGTGTGGGTATTTTGCGGAGCGTTCGGTTTGATCTTCCCGTTATTTCAGTGGGCAACCTTTCGGTGGGTGGTGCGGGAAAATCGCCCCACATCGAATATTTGATCCGCTGGCTGGATCAATTCCTTGAGGTGGCGGTGCTAAGCCGGGGATATGGTCGCAACACTTCAGGGTACCGTCCTGTGACAACGATAGACACCGCTGAATTGGTTGGCGATGAACCATTGCAATTCAAGCGTAAATTTCCAAGTGTTCCGATCTGCGTAAGTGAAAGTCGCGCCCTTGGGGTGCCTGAATTGGTAAAACGTAATCCCGAAACACAATGCGTGTTGCTGGACGATGCATTCCAGCACCTGGCCGTTACGCCTGGGCTGAACATTTTGCTTACAGAGTTTGCCCACCCTTTTACCCGAGATTGGCTGCTTCCTTCGGGCCGACTACGCGAAGGCCGTTACAATTACCGCCGCGCCGATATTATCATTGTAACCAAATGCCTGCCTGATTTTTCGCCTGTACAACGGGCAAAAATGATTCAAGAAATTGATCCATTCCCGCGCCAGCATATTTTCTTTTCCCGCTACCAATACGGGACACCTTACGATCTGCTCCGTCCTGATCTACTCCGCCCATTGGATCTGGACACCGATGTATTGCTCGTGAGCGCTATTGCCAATACCGATTACCTTTTGAAGCACTTGGCAGCTTCTGTAAAATCTGCACAAACCCTTGAATTTGAAGACCACCACTTTTTCAAGGAGGATGAGCTCCGCGATATGATACGCCGATTTGAGCGTTTGCCAGGGCGCAACAAAATTATCCTCACCACAGAGAAGGACGCCATGCGGCTTGAATTGCACCGTGATTTTTTCTGGAAAAATGAACTGCCTGTTTTTGTGTTACCCGTAGAAGTGGAATTCTGCGATGAGGATGAGCCAGCCTTTCAAGAAGCGGTGAAACGGGTTTTGTTGGATTTTAAAAGCTAGTATTTTGGGCCACGGATGAGACACGGATTTTTCATAACCTCATCTGTGAAAATCCGTGTCTCATCCGTGACATCCGTGGCCCATCTTATCGTATCAAGCTCCCCCATACGCCCGCAACGCCCCCCGTACACTCCCAAAACGCAGCAACAAATGCCTGGCTTCCTCATATTCTACCCCGGTGGCCTGCATCACCATTTTTACGCCGCGATCCACTAATTTGTTGTTGCTCAATTGCATATCCACCATTTTGTTGTCCTGAACCCGGCCCAATTGAATCATGACGGAGGTGGATATCATGTTCAAAATCAGCTTTTGAGCAGTGCCTGCTTTCATGCGGCTGCTGCCGGTCAGGAATTCTGGCCCTACCACCGCAAGGATCGGAAAATCTGCCTGACCCAGCAGGGGCGCGCCAGGATTGCAGGTGATGCAGCCGATAGTGATCCCGTTTTCACGACATCTGGGAAGTCCTTCCACCACATACGGCGTAGTACCAGAAGCGGCAATACCTATCACAGTGTCCTGCGTATCTATTTGCCAGACACTTAGGTCAGACCAGGCCTGGGTCTCACTGTCTTCCGCGTTTTCGATGGGTTGGCGAATGGCACGGTCTCCACCCGCGATAATGCCGATCACCCAATCCGGCGGAGCTCCAATCAGGCTTTCTCGGGGAACTGTGACATGCGCATTAACACTCCCAAAAGTGCAACCACTTCCATTCCCTCCTAATAGCTAAAAGGAATAAAATAGCATAACTTAAAATTTTATGCCCTGTAGTTATAAAAGACACCTTCTAGCAAAAAAAATTTGCATATTTGATTGTAATACTATTACCTTTGAAAGATAAGCTACCTTTTTCAAATGTTCTTATAGCCAACGCCAAGTGGTTTTGAAGATTGATATTCTATAATCAATCAAAAATCAACGCGTTTTAATCACTCAAAACATCAAAATCACTTTAAACACAGTATAAAACAATACTCTACGCCTCATGGACAACTCCCTGCAAAACGAACTGCGCCAAAAGATGCGCGAACGGCGCGATATTAGTGGCTACTCCCCAATAGACCTGGCCGATGCCATGGAAATCTTCCAACCCTCCTTTTTTAAAGTTCAAAATGGTGATATAGAACTTGCCTTTGAGTGAGACTATCACAATGCTACATATCTATTTCTTTGACCGATTTTTCCTCCTTGAACCATGAACCAATCATCAAAAAAGTTTCAATCCCCAGAACAAACCTTCAACACAAAGCAACAAATAGCCGCCGCGCTCAACATCGACATCAAGACTTTACGGCGACTTTTGAGAAGGAAAAATATTGAAATCCCAAGAGGTTACATCTGCCCGGCGGACATGCGACAGATATTTGATGCGATAGGTTGGCCTGAACAGGGCTGAATCTGGTGTGAAGTGGGCTGAAAAAGGCTGAAATCTCACAAGTATTTGCTATCATCTTTGTACATTAACTTATTGGTTGGTGTCATAATGAATGGCAGCCGTTGAAACGATGAACACATCACCTACTTTAATCATCCAAACACTACTTTAAGAATCTTTTCGCTGATCTTTTTTTATTACAAAGAATTGACCATCTTATCCGCACCCGAGCCACCGGGACTCCGGTGCAACTTGCAGAACGCCTGGATATCAATGAGCGCAAACTCTACCGGCTGATGGGCGAGTTCCGCGATCAGGGCTTCCCCATTGCGTATGACAGGCAGGCAGACACGTATTATTACTCCGAACCGGTTAAAATCGAGTTTTCAATTCTGGTTGGTCATGAGACCCTGCTGACAATCCGGGGCGGCAAATAAAAATTGGATATTTTTTCTGGACTGCCAAATTCTGGCAGTTGGGACTTACACCTTTGTAATGCTTCTTGACCTTTTACAGTTCGCGCGAGTGAGGGGTGTAGGAGCCGGGAAATTAGAACTCAATTCTAAATTTGTTTCACTATTTGCAAATGCTGAAAACTTGGAGTAGTGAGGCTTAACATTTAAACAAACCATTAAAATGACTAGAATTTCTTCAAGCGCAAAGCTTATCTTTCTACTGCTACTAGTAGTGGTCTTATGATTCAATCATGCCAAAAGTCCGAAGATTTGGTAAACCCTGCCCAAATACCATCCAGTACAACTACAGGCCAAAGAAGTGATACAGAATGGGTGACTACTTATTACCTTGATGAAAATATGATAAGTTTAAGCCAGTATGCCTCCTTAGACACAACATGGTACTCCCACGATGTAGTCCAAGCATCCAGCAACAGCAGCGAGACTCCCATTCTTGCGTTGGAAAGACGAGTCTTTTCATCAAGAAGCAAATATGTAAGCTGGGGTAATCTAAACGGAATACGAGTAGCAGAAATGTTGGACTATGAAGATAGATTAAGGTTCGTTGCAGATAGTGCAGGTATTTCTGGGACCACTTCAGTGCCCGTCTGGTTTTCAGACTACACAGAAGATTTGTATGAACAGGAATTCGATGGCCCAGATTTTCAATATTTGGGTTCTCGATTTTTTACCAATAGCTGTAACCCATCATCTCAAGGTTGCAACAATACAAATTTCTTTTTCCCTGCTTTTGTCGTAGCTGCTCCGACTTGGGGACATTTCAACCCATTTGCATGGTTTCTCGAAGACAACTCTGAAGCGTGGGAGCCAGAGAGGTTGAGTAATGGGGGGACTTGGTCAATCACGCTACGACCTTATCCAAATATACTTTTTGTCAAATTACCTTGGCAAAGTTGGAGACCCCGTGCTACAACTGTTAGATTAGGTCAGGGGCAGCGAAAACTCTTTGTTCCATTCACTAACTCTTTGTCAGGTTGGAGCAATCGAATATCTTCGTGGTTACTTTTCCCTGGAAGCTGATGGTTTTTAAAGTCAGTTTCTAAGACTATGTAGAAGTCGTCGAGCAGCCCTTAATGTGACGGAAATCTTTTTGAAGTGGCTCTTAGTTTTTGCCGAAGATGGCTTGCTGAAGTCTCTAGGCAAACCCGCAAACAAGGAGGCACATTATTGAACATAACACGAAAAAAATGGATTTCGATTACATTGAGGGATGCTTGGCGATTCTTTAAACTCGATTTTTTTAGAAGTACAAGTACAATAACCCAATAGAAATTCGACTTGATTTTGGATAGGTGGATAAGAACACAGAGAATTTGGGATTTCTCGAACAACAATTTCTGACTTCCTGCGCATCTAAAATTAACGTTAATTTGATAAAAACAAACGTCATGAAAGTATGCTCCGTGTTCCTAGTTTTGGTGTGCCATCAAATGCTTGCGCATGCTCAAAACTTTTCGTATGTTTATCCCCTTGCAGACACACTGAACCTGCAAAGTTCTTACTGGGCCGAACACGACGGGGCTTTGTATAATTACCGGAATGTATTCGGCTACGGGAAGAATGACCCGTTCAATGTTTTTGAACCGGGCATATCAATATCCAAGATTGAAAAAGACGGGAGTATCAATTGGAGTCGACACATAAATAAGTCTGTCATCGCAGCCGAACCATTTTATCAGGTTTTTGCTTCTAGTCCGGTATTGTTATTGGATAGCATGATATTTGGTGCCGCATTATTTCGTGACGACGATTTTGCCCAGCGCGGTACGGTTTTTTCATGGAATGACTCAGGAGTGCAACAGTGGGAATATACTCCTGCTTCTAACAGTAGTTATTTTGTGGGCGACCAATTGGTAAAAATACCCAATTCCAATAATTTTTATGTGCTGGGGATACAATATGACGATAACACGCAACAAATTATGGGCTATGAATTGTCTCGAAATGGTCAGCTAATAGATAGTATTATCATTGAAATTCCTGAGGTGTCAAACGATCGTGAATATAGTGTCATAGATGCGGTTTTAGACGAAAATCATCTCACTATAGCTTTATATTATATTGATTTCAATAGCTTCTCAAATGCTAGAATGCTGCTGCGCTGCACCCCGGATGGCCAGATATTATGGCATAAAACCTTTGCTTCTTCATCTTTTTGGAAGATGCTCCCTCTGGCTGAAAAAACCCAGGTCAACGAAACACTTATAGCAAATGATTTATCCTCCGTACAATCCTGTCATCAAACTTTTGATCCATTAGGAGCTGTTCTGATAAACAATTGTACCGAGTACAGCACTGCTGCGGATACTTCTATTCTACAAGTATCACAAATTTTACCCCACCCTAATAGTAAAGATTATTATCTTATTGGCATTCAGTTTCACCCTTTTGCCAATGATGGGGGGCATAATTTTGTCGAACGTTATGATGTGAATGGAGATCTCATTTGGAGAAAAATATACAGAGAAGAAACTTTAGGGCTTTCATTTCCCTTGGGATTTTCGGAAGGCTGTTCTATAACACCATCCGGGAACATTCTTATCAGCGGTTCTGGCTTCAAAGAAGTAGATTTGGCCCCTCCTCCTTATGGGATATCAGCAGTATGGGTGTTGAGTATAGACGAAAACGGCTGTTACAACGGCAACTGTTCGGATACAATTGTCATTAATTCGATTGCTATCACTAAAAATAACGACCTGCCTAAACCAGACGAAATAAAGATTTATCCTAACCCCGCCCATCAATTTTTCCAAATAGAAGCTTCGAATGAGGTAATGTACTCTGTTCAAATTCATGATTCGTTCGGATGTTTATTGTATTCCAACCCCAACTACAACAACCTGCAAGTAATACATACCGACAATTGGATTTCGGGTATTTATTTCGCCCATATCACTAGAAACGGCTTAACCAACTCACCCGTTGTTGTAAGAAAAATTACAATATCCCGTCCATAATTGCCCGGTAAACTTTGTTACTATGAAATCAATATGCTTATCCATCGCATTTCTATGCACCGCTTTACTCGCTGCACAGGAACAGAATTACCCGCGAAGCATAAGCGCCTACGTGAATCTGTGGCCTTTATACAGTTCGCAGGGAAACACCACTGCAAACCATGCTCCCGGTATTCGGCAAGTGTTCAAACAAACGCCCTTTTTGATGGGTATAGACATTACCCAACCATTGAATAAGCGCTGGCATTATTTTTTAAGCGCACAGGGTTCGCTGCACTATATCACAAGCCAGACCACCATCACGCCACCACAACCATTGCCGGCCTCAACCGCCGCCATTGAAGGTCAAACCAGTGACTTCGAAGCCTTGCAAGTGATGGTCGGCGGCGGTGCCCAGTACCGCTTATTAGAAAAGAAATGGACCATTTTTCGGTTAAGTGCAGGCGTTTTTGGTGCCTATACCCATGACAGGAATGAAACCGCGCAAGGAATCGAATTGCTCAGTGTGGATGCACAAACGAATGAACTTGACTGGGAAGCCGGCGGAGTAGTGGAACACCGCGTTACCCGACGGTTCATACCCGTGGGTCGCCTCGGATTGGGATGGCAATTTATATTCCCAAGCATTCCCCGGTTGGCCATCGGAGCCGATCTTTTCTACTACGTTTCACCTACGTTTATCCAAGGCTCCTGGACGCGCTATGTGCCTGGCACCAATACCTTGGCTACAAATGGAAGCTATCAGGCGGGTTTGAACAATTTGATGATAGCCGCTCAGATAGCGTATCGGTTTTGACCGCCGGGTTCTTGACCGCGTTTTTGGGCAATTGCGGGGTTTGCTAAAAAACCGATAGCTCAGCCACCACCCAAGGCCCGCAAGGCCCCCCGAACACTCCCAAAGCGCAGCAACAAATGCCTGGCTTCCTCATATTCTACCCCGGTAGCCTGCATCACCATTTTTACGCCGCGATCCACTAATTTGTTGTTGCTCAGTTGCATATCTACCATTTTATTGTCCTGGACGCGACCTAGTTGGATCATAACTGCGGTGGAAATCATGTTCAAAATCAGTTTTTGTGCGGTGCCCGCTTTCATGCGGCTACTCCCCGTGAGAAATTCAGGCCCTACCACCGCAAGGATCGGAAAATCTGCTACTGCGACCAAGGGTGCGCCAGGGTTACAAGTGATACATCCGGTAGTAATCCCATGCTCGCGGCAAGTGCGAAGACCTTCTACAACGTAAGGGGTCGTTCCTGAGGCTGCAATCCCGATTACCGTATCGAGCGTGTCTATTTGCCAGATGTTCAGGTCTGACCAGGCTTGTGTTTCGCTGTCTTCGGCGCTTTCCACGGGGTGGCGAATGGCTCGATCTCCACCTGCGATAATACCGATGACCCATTCCGGGGGCGCACCAAACGTGGGCGGTATTTCCGAAGCATCCACCACGCCAAGCCGACCACTGGTGCCTGCTCCGATATAAAAAAGCCGTCCGCCTTCGCGCATTTTAGGCACGATGGATTGTACCAGCGCTTCGATTTGGGGAATGGCTTTTTCAACGGCCAATGGCACGGTTTGATCTTCTGCATTGATGTTGACGAGCAGTTCCCG
>Ga0209181_10002154_pt1 | contig 32627 bp, 25 predicted proteins | sample MAT05_FD_187208 | JGI IMG/M metagenome (GOLD analysis project Ga0209181, IMG submission 187208) | Freshwater microbial communities from Lake Fryxell liftoff mats and glacier meltwater in Antarctica - MAT-05 (SPAdes) (version 2) | ecosystem: Environmental > Aquatic > Freshwater > Ice > Liftoff... | reverse complement strand
CAAACAATACCGTTACACCAAATGCAAATGGTCAAAACGGGTTAATCCAATCATATACCGTTGCAGATTTAACGGCAACATATAAATTCCCGAAAAATTTAAATATAAAAGCAGGTATCAATAATTTACTTGATGAGCGCTATTTTACCCGTAGGGCGGGTGGTTATCCCGGACCTGGTGCATTGCCGGGGGATGGAAGAACATTCTTTGTGTCTGTTATCAGGTGGCTATCGCCAAACTTGCACAAAGCATCACAATGATTACAGAGTTCTGAGAAAATAATGTACTTGATAACCACATTATTTTGTTTTATAGCCGGGCGGCACAATTGCAAACAAACATCCTTCTCTTTTTTATCAGGTACTTCCAGGTAAAAAATCTGATCACAATAATCTATTCGGTTTACATCCTCTCCCGATTAAAGATCGGGATGATCTATCCGGTTGAGCGTACAAGAGTTCAGGGTTTACCGGAAGTTTCTGTGACCTGGATTGTACAATTCTCGAACCATTTTATCCCAGATTTGACACGACTTGCTAATCTTTTGACAGCATAAGATTAGCAGATCTTTTCAGAAGCCTATACAATCCGGTTCAGAATGTGTTGGATGGCAGAAAAAGGTATTATAGGCTCAAAGTATTATACAATGAATCACTTCCCTGGCGAGCCTTTCTTATTTTGCTCTTTATACAATAAACTATTAACCGGAAATGCTTCGAAGGAGCATGCATGAATTATTCCTATTATCACTGACAGATAGCTGTTCATGCCGGTAGAGAGCCAATAATGTCAACAAAATATTTACAAAGGAACTAAAAAGTGCACGCTCGTCCGGAAATGATATAGGTGATGTTCTTTTTTATGTCTTTTCACCTTTATGGAAAGCATCTTTCTCCATTCATACATCCGTTCCGGGTTTTGGTACTGAAGGTAGCTAAAGAAAGAACGAAATGCAGCTAAACGATAATTGCACGTCGCATTACAACAATGCTTGTTCTCTTGTATCCAATCCATGAACTCTACGTCAAATTCTTTCATTATCTTTTCAAGGGTTAGTTCCTCTGAATTAAATCCCTTTTCTTAATATGCGGGAATTTGGATATGGCGAGTGCCTTCTAAACCATGAATATAAATTGCCATGCCGACAGTTCGTTCCGTAGATTTCGATAATTCAAATATTGTTTTAGCACTTCTTCTAAAAGGATCAGATAAGGCGCTATAGTCTCTTGGCCGTTCTTGCTTTTTCTGATATAAAGACATCGCCTGTCAAAATCCACATCCGCATTTTTTAAGGTTATGGCTTCGCTTATTCTAAGGGCGGTCGCTCTTATTAACTACGAAAAACTGGATCGTAAACAACTGGTTTACTTTAAATTAAGATATTTATATCAGGTATATTTAATATAAAGAAGACGGCAGGAAAATTCTTTTATGTAAAGATGAAAAATTACGTGATCAGGAAGAAAAGGATTATTTAAACGGATAGAAACAATTCCCGAATATTATCAGTTGTCGACTTTTCATAAAAAAACGGATTGATTTGGACCAATGCGCTGCTATCAAATATAGAAGGCCATGACGCACAACATATTTTTACTTCTTACAAAAGCAGGAATAATATTCAAGTAATGTTTGACGGAATAAAAAACGTACTAAACGCTTATATAACCTATAAGCAAAATGAAGATGCTACAGGTATGGATGTTTGTAAATAGTATAGATCTCCAATGGTATTATATCATTTATGGGCTCCTAAAAAAGCAGAAGCAAGTAAAAAGATACTCTATAACAGATTTTATAAAACATCTATATGAACTAAAAAAGGTAAAAATAAATGATCAATGGATACCAGAACCACACAAAATCTACCGAGTCACTTTAAAAAAATCTAAATCTACATATTACGTAATTTAATTCCTGGGTTAGCTTTAAATCTCACTCCAGTGTTTTCCCAAATTCGCGAAACTGCGGAATAAAACAATGCCTGGTTTAACCTTTTGTGTTTAAAATGTATCTTTAAAAGTTAGGGACAAGGCAACCCTGCTTCAAGGCTTTTAAGAGAGTCTGCCACCGGGTGAATAAAAGAATGATCGTAACCGAGCCAAGTCCGGGCACCCACCATTTATTCATTCATATACTAATGATCAGGATTTGTAACATGCACAGAACAACAGCCACGTATTATAGGAGCATCGGCTTTGTCAAAAAGTTCCAACGGGTTTAAATCATGCAACCCCCACCGGAGTAAGTATTAGGTTACGCTGCATTTAACACAATCGGGCCTTGATATTTGAATCTTTTTTAGTGTTCTGATAGCCAGGTTTTAATACGTGGATTAAAATCTCCGATGGCTTCCCAGTGAAAGGCATGACCGCAGCCCTCATATAGGTGAAGGGTTGCATTTGGGATTCTTTCAGCTACTTCTTCCGCCATCCAACGAGGTGTAAAAATATCTTCCCTCCCGCCTATTACCAATGCAGGCTGCTGTATTTTAAAAAGTTCTTCCATTACATTATGTGATTTGCATGCCGCAGCCTGGCTTTGTAAACCATGCAGGGGTTGAGGGTTTGACTCCAAAGGTGCCTGCGCCCGGTCATTTTCCAATGTGGCAATATTTTGCGGATCGTCCCAATATAATTTTGAAAAGATCAGCAATTGTATGTATAAACTAAATTCCCCAGGTTTAAGCCCGGCCTTGCAGTTTACTATATTTTGAAAAATTGCCTTCGCCATAGCATCACATCTTGCCCAGGGACACATTAATACGCAGGATTGTACTTTTGCAGGATGGCGTATTGCCAGTTGCTGTGCGATGATACTACCCATAGAACATCCTACTACCTTTACTTTTTCTATTTGTAATGCATCCAGTAATCCGGCATAGTCATCCGCCATCTGTGCCGATGTATAAGGCCCGGCTGGTATATCCGACAAACCAATCCCGCGATTATCCGCCATAATGCACCTGAAATTATCTTTCCAGCAAGCAACATGTTTTTCCCAAACTGAACCGGTAGCGGTAATTCCCATTATCAACAAAACAGGATTGCCAACGCCTTGTTCCTGATAAAACATTTTTATCCCATTAGTATGGATGTATGGCATTTTTATTGGTTTAATCCTGGGAGTAATGTTTCATTAATCCAGCTACCATCGTGAAGGGTAACTGCATCAGGATCTTCTATGGCTTCCTTTCCTTCATCTTCACAAATGATCCAACCATTATAATTGATTTCTTTAAGCCATTTTGTAATAGATAAGAAATCAACCTTGCCTTTACCCATGAGTGTAAATTCCGGCTCACCATCCCAATCTTTATAATGCACATGATTAATTAAGGAGGCGTAATCTTTCATTTTTCGCAGAGGATCCATTCCGGCGTTAATAATATGACCAACATCAGGTGTCCACCCGGTTACTTCTTTGTCTAATGATTCCAGGATAACAGCATAATCTTCTTCAGTACGGGTAATAGAAGTATGCGGTGAGTTTGGATGAAAGCTGCACGGGACACCATTTTCGGCGGCCCGTCTTGAAACCGCGTTTATAATAGTAGTCAGCCTCTGCCGGCGATCAATAATATCGTGTCTTCCGGTTGGCAATTGTACCGTGCAAAGCACAGCGCCGGGAAAATGTTTTAACAAGTCAATTATTTGGTCTGCTTCCCTTTGTTCAGCTTCTGTTTCCTTGCTCCCATTCCATTCAAGAACGAGAGATATAGCAGCCAATTCAATTTTGTGTTCAATTAGTATTTCTTTCAGTAGCTGGGGATCACTCAACCCGCCCATCCAGAAATGTATTGGTTGTACACCCTTAAATCCAGCTTTTGAAATCACTTCAATCATGTGTCCTAACCTGCCTTGATGCGTTTTGCCGTTGTTATTCATGAACCACGTGTACACCTCAGCGCCAAAACGAAAATCTGTTTCCTCATTCATAAAATAAAATTGTGAAATGAAATAATCAAACATTAGAAGCGCCTGCTTATAGTATATGTTTGGTCTTATATGCCGATATACTTTTCAAAACACCTATAACAGTTACCTATTTAATAATTACTTTATCATTGATATTTTTAAAAGCAGTATGACCTCATTAAAAAAGAATTGAAGCGATTTTTTTTGGCCACTGCGAAGCTTTATCAATGCGAATCTCTAAGCACTTCACTGCCCGAGCTTCCTTTTAAAAAGCCAAAATCAGCGCCAAGATGCGCTTGCTCCACCTCATTTATAAATAGGTTTACATAGCCCCTACTTACTACCACCTGCTTTGGTTTCCAATTCTTTTTTCTGTTCAGTAGTTCTTCCTCGGAAAGCTCCACATTTAAAGACCTGTTGGGAACATCTAACGTGATGATATCACCCGTTTGAATAACACTGAAGTTGCCACCCAGGTTAGCTTCAGGAGATATATGCAGCACAACAGTCCCGAATCCCGTACCGCTCATCCGACCATCGGAAATCCGTATTAAATCTTTAATGCCCTGTTTAAGCAGTTTTACCGGTAAGGTCATATTTCCAACTTCCGGCATACCAGGATAGCCTTTGGGGCCAACATTTTTTAAAACCAATATGCTGTTTTCATCTACCGGCAGGTCAGGATCGTCAATACGTAATTTATAATCTTCTATATTTTCAAAAACAACAGCCCGACCTGTATGTTGAAAAAGGTGTGGGCTTGCAGCTGAAGGCTTGATAACAGCACCGTTTTCACACAAATTGCCGTGCAATACCGCCAATGCCGTTGATTGATTAAACGGTTTTTCTACTTTAGCGATCACTTCATGGTTATAGCAATGTGCATTTGTATAATTTTCCTGTAGTGTTTTTCCATTAACGGTTAAGCAGCCTGTATGCAAAAACGCATCAAGTTCTTTTAACAAGGCAGGCAAGCCGCCAGCATAATACAAGTCTTCCATAAAATATTTACCTGCAGGCTGCAGATTTGCAAGCAACGGTATTTTAGCAGACAAAGCATCAAAATCTTTAATCGTTAAGGGTACACCGATCCTTCCGGCTATAGCAAGCAGATGAATTATAAAATTAGTAGAACCCCCAATCGCTGCATTTACTTTTATAGCATTTTCGAATGCTTCGATTGTTAGTATATCTGATAATTTCAGGTTTAAGTTTACCATTTCAACAATTTGCTTGCCAGAGAGCTGCGCAAGTACTTTCCGATTTGCGTCTACGGCAGGGATGGCCGCATTTTGGGGCAATGAAAGCCCAAGCGCTTCTACCATGCATGCCATAGAAGAAGCTGTGCCCATTACGGCACAATGACCATGGCTCCGACACATATCTGCTTCGGCTGCATTCATCTCTTCTTCTTCCATTCGCCCTGAGCGCACTTCATCGGTAAAGCGCCAGAGATCGGAGGTTCCTATATCTTTTCCCTTATATTTTCCCGTAAGCATTGGGCCACCCGAAACCACAATAGTCGGCAGGTTTACACTACAGGCACCCATCACCAGGGCCGGTGTGGTTTTATCACAGCCACATAGTAAAACAACACCATCCAACGGATTTGCCCGGATGGATTCCTCTACATCCATACTTACCAAATTCCGGTAAAGCATGGCCGTGGGTTTCATTAATGTTTCCCCCAAAGACATAACAGGAAATTCTAAAGGAAATCCACCGGCTTCCAGAACACCCCTTTTAACGGATTCGGCAAGTTCTCTAAAATGTGCATTACAGGGCGTTAGCTCCGACCATGTATTACATATGCCAATAACGGGCTTGCCTTGAAATTCATAGGATGGAATACCTTGATTTTTCATCCATGCTCTGTATATAAACCCGTCTTTGCCTTTCTTCCCAAACCACTGTTGGCTTCGTAATTGTTTTTGCATTTACTTTATTTTATAGTTTACTTAAGTGCTTGGTTGTGTAAAGTAATCACCACCCATGCTTCCTCAAATATTCTTATTAAAAAACAGGGATGTTAACGCATTGAACATTCCTACTACTACTTTATTGTAACTGGGCTGGCAAATCATTTCTTGGTTGGAGCTATTCTTAATAATTGTTTCGGGATTAAAATTAAAAATCGCTTGTAGAAACAGGCGATTTAAACGATTGCTATGTTAAATGATTTTATCATTTAAGAAATTGAAATATAAAAAATAATTTATTTAACTCAGTTTGTAAGGCATTCAAAACAAGGATAAACCAGAACAACAAAAGCTTTTGACTACTATTTTATGGCAATGAAAGTAGAATAAATTGGTTTAGTAAACTGTTCTTTAATTATCAAAATTTATAACGCTTTTACCTTCTGTCAAAAATTCGCAACCGATATCTATAGAAATGTATTTTAAAAAGGAAAATGGTTTGCCGGCTCTATTTTTCATTTGATAAATAGAATTTTTACACACGAATATTTCCCCGAAAAATAATAAAGGTTAGGTTTGAAAAAAAACTTGTGACAGTATTAGTTGTGCATCCGTCAACTATTTCATTACATTGAGCAAACTATTCATTTCACTCTGAGTAGGTGTGGAGGTGTGAACCCCTTTTTTTGGCACTTTTAGTTTTGCAGTCCATACAATAGCATTTAAAACCAATTTCCTGAAATCATCATTCATCCAATTATTGTGCATATGGCCGCCCGTGAAGCCAAAACCTCTTCCACCGGCGGGCCGTCCGAAGGCCCAGGCCATAATTTGCGGAATACCTTTTTCAATTTCTTCCCGCACAAATGGATTATTATCGTGAGATCCGTCCGGACGGTTTAATGTTGATTTAGGTGGAAGCGTCACCAGTAGAGGGACAACGTTCTTCATTCCATCATTAAACCGCATATGATAATACCATTCGTCGCTAGCTTCAAAAGGTTTAACCCCCCGTGTGATGGCATGGCTTGGCAGTTTTTTGAATACTGCATTCCAATGCGGATTTATGGACCAGAAAGGTTCGAAATAGCCGCCAACCCAATTTAAAAAATAATTTCCCTTTTCTCCCTTGGGTAACTCTACGGCATAGTGCAGTAATACGAGCCCGACACCTTTTTTCATTAAACCGTCCATCTCCTTTAAATGTGGTATAATCATGTGCCGCTCACCGCCATCACTATAAATTACAATAACATCGGCATCAGCCAACACAGATGGATCACTCGGCCAATCAGTATCGTACACTATTGCATTTATAGTTTTTGTGTGTTCATTGAGCAGTTTTGCAAGTAGCGTGCACCCTCCTTTAAATTCATGTTCACCCTTGCCATGGCTTGGCGCTCCGGCTATAAATACAACTTTCTTTTTTTCTTTTTTCGGTTTTTCACTATTTGTTGAATCATTAGCAGCAGCGTTCACGACAGGACAAAGGAACACAATAATAAAAATAAGGAATACGAATAAATTTTTTGTGATTTGCATACCAATGATTTAAGCGTTACTACAAGAGTTTTAAAAAATTTAACAGGCCATGTGCGGATTAACCGGCATGCGCTGGATTATTTCTTTGTAAGTGTAATTAAATATTGAACTACATCGGCCTGCTCCTGACTGCTCAATGTTTCATATAATGGCGGCATCAACGATTCCCTTAACTCCTTGATGTTTTTAATATCTACGATTTTTATTTTTTGAATTGTGCCGCCCGGGTATTTCAGTTCAATATCCGCTTGGGTTTTGCTTGAAATAATGCCAGTAAGCACAGTGCCGTTTTTAAGGAGTATCTGCGATGTTTCATATCCAAATGAAATAGCTGACGAAGGATTAACCAGCGCATTGAACAAACCTTCTCTTGGCAGTTTTGAACCAATTTCTGATAGTTTCGGTCCAAAATCTTTTCCTTCTCCCCGAACCTGGTGGCATACACTACAGGCAGTTTGAAAAAGGATGGCTCCATTTTTAACCTCACCCTTCAGTGGCAGCAAAGAGGCGATTGAAGGAGTTTGTTTTTCATCTTTCACATTTTTACCACCTGGTAAATAGGTTACCGCTTTTTTATAAATGCCACTGCGTTGACCACCTTTAACACCTTCCACTATTGTTGGTAATAATTCCGGGGGTACCTGCTTGTCACGTAAAAGATCAATTACCCGGTCTTCTCCTCCATAGCTTTTACCAATCATTTCAGCCGCCTTGGTACGAATCGGTTTACTGTATTTATCAGATAATAGAATTTTCTGCAAAAGATTAATAGACTCCGTGTAGCCAACATTTCCTAAAACTGTCAGAAATCTTGTAACTGTATCCTCATTTTGGCCTTTTACTATTTTATGCAATGCCTTCTCATCACCGGATTGAATCAAAAACCTTACTGCCCCGGCGCCTACAGGGTCATTATATTTAGCAATTGCGAGTTCCAGCAATCTCGGGTTTTCAGTTTTTACCTGGTATTGACGCACTAACTCTAAATAAGCCATCGTGCCGTAAGTAGCACGCAGCACTTTACCCAATGAGGCTCTAGCTACTTTCGATTGCTGTACTACTTTTGGATCCAGATGATGCAATACCAAAAGATTTAAATCCGGGTTATCAGATTTGTTATCGGCCAGCATTTTTAATAAAACCTTCGACTTTGTAAAACCATTATGAAAATCAAAAGCCCTGAAATAGCGAAGTCGGGACCTAAGGGGAGTGCTTGAATCTGTAGCAAGTTTTGAAAGATACGGCAACGCATTAGGGCCACGGGATCGCCATACAATATCACGGCCGGAGCTACTTTGCAGTAACTCTCTATTATTCTCCTTGTAGGCAATGAAAAAACGGTCCCATTGCCGGTCGGCGCCAATGCCAAGCGCTTCCAGGTACCATCTGTCGTTGCTATTATACTGTACAGCAAGTGAAGCCCATAGCTTTGCCGCTTCCGGCGCTTTATTATGTCGCAGTGCTAAAGCACATTCCCGCCGTACCTGCACATCCTTATCCTGCGCTAAAACCGTTACAATTTCTAACACATGCTGTTTTAATTGGCGGGCAGCCCGTAAACCGGTAATTCTAAGATCGGGATTGCCGTCTTTAACCGCTTCCATAATATAGGTTTTGCCAGCCGGCATTTTTGAAAGTATCCAAAGTGCCCGTGCCTGCATCCGGGGATCGGCCGTGGAGCGCCATAATTTTTCTAATTCGGGAACCGCCTTTTCGCCCATCTGGCGTAAAGCTGTCCAGGCATGGTACCGGGTGGCAAGATTGGGATTTTGCAAGGCAACTACAGCACCGGATGCTGTTGCGAAATCAAACGCAGGAATGCTGTATTTAGAACCAGCAGGCGCAATGCGATAGATGCGGCCCCGGTCCTGATCGCCTGCCCCATGTCCACCTACGCCTGGATCATACCAGTCGGCGATAATAAGCGATCCATCCGGAGCTGCACAAACATCCACCGGCCGAAACCATTGGTCGTCATCATCATGGAGAATATTTACAATGCCTGCAGAATAGCCAGCGCCGTTTTTTGTTACCGTATATGAACGTACTACATTCGGCCCTGGATCGCAGTGAATCAATTGCCCTCGAAATGGCTGCGGCAATAACGAACCCTCGTAAACCAACATCCCGGTTGGTGAACCAGCACCTGTTTGTAAAAGGTTAGGAACCACTCCGGGGTCGTTGAGATGCCAGTGTCGATCATAGATGGAATCTTCGAGGTTGGTACGGCTTGCCTGCCAACCAGCGCCGGTCATTTCATCCGTATATCCGTAATTGCCGTAATCCATCACATAATTGATGCGCACACCTTTGTTGCCATCATCGTCATTATCGCTTTGCCACATTGTTCCATAACTGTCCACTGCCACCTCATAATTATTCCTGAAGTTATTTCCTAAACATTCAACTTCAGAGCCATCGGTATTGCAGCGGAATACCATGCCCTGCTTATATTTTTTAGGGCCGATCTCATCACCATCCTGATCTAAAACTACTTTGCCATTTTTATCCTTCAGGGTTTTGCCTTCGTTTCCGAAATTAAAATACAATTTACCATCCGGCCCGAAACTAAAAGTATGCATACCATGGTCGTGTTGTTCGCCTCCTATGCCTTGAAAAAGAATCTCTTTCCGGTCTGCGGAATCGTCATTATTGTCATCGTAAAAAGCCCATACATAAGGGCTTTGAGAAATAAGCACCCGGTTTCCTAACACACAGATACCCAAGGGCGAATTGACTTCTGGGCCCTGGTAAAACACCTTACTTTTTTCTGCACGGCCATCATTGTTTATATCTTCAAGAATGAGGATACGGTCACCTTGAGGATTGACAGGATTACCATTTATTTTGGGCCGGTAATTATATGCCTCAACTATCCAAATGCGCCCTTTTTCATCTACATCAATATTAGTTGGGTTCTTCAGCATCGGTTCGCTGGCAATTGGCTTCACTTCAAGCCCCTCTGCCACTTGCAGGCCTTTCAGCGCATTTTCGGGCAAATGTTTCTGTGCTTCCTGTAAGCTGTCAGATAATGGTGCCGGGGTTCCTTTCCCATTGTTTTTTGTATTGCATGATGACAATAAGAATAAGAATGTTACAGGCAAAATGAGTAGCAGGGAAATTGCAAAGTGTTTTGATGTTATTTGCATAAACAATATTTGAATAAAATGTTCTCGTGAAGTGTTACAAAAATTATTTAAAAACGCCCTTAAAAACTCATCTTAAATATCTTACATTAAAAAACCACCTTACAATCCGCTTACTCCTTTTCATCAAAAGCTTTTTTTAAAAACTCCAATCCTTTTATGGCGATAGATTCCTGTGAAGGCTCAAACTTACGCCAGATGGAAGCGGCCTTGGCAATCACTTTTACATCTTTGGTAAATGATTCGATTACTACGCTCCGGTTGTAACCAACTTGATGCAATGCAGCAATGATCTTAGTCCAGTTTGTTTGGTCACCGCCTGGTGTTCCACGGTCGGAACCGCAGGCATGGAAATGGCCCAGTTTGCTGCCTGCATTCAGGAGGGCTTGCGCCGGGTCTTTTTCTTCAATGTTCATGTGATAGGTATCCAGATGAAGCAATAGTGCATTGCTGTCCACATCCTGAATCATTTTTAGTCCCTGCGCTGCAGTGTTTATAAAGTCAGTTTCGTAGCGATTGAGTGGCTCAATAGCTAGTTGCACACCTGCAATTGCTGCATATTCAGATAAGGTTTGCAGATGGCCCACCACCGTTTTCCATTGCGCTGCATAGGCTGTTTCTTCAATTGGTTCTGCCCGGCCAACGGTTGAATATAGAGGCCCTGCCAGGATTGGACAATTTAACTGGGGCATCACATCTATAAGGCTTTTTAAATAATTTATAGCACTGTTTTGATCTTCTTCATTGCCCCGCAAATCACGACCGGGGCCCATAGCCGCGCAAATGGAACCGCAAATAAGGCTATTTTCATCCAATGCTTTTTTTACAGTAGCAGGGTCAATATCATCTGCATTTTCCAATGCAATTTCTACCGAATCAAAGCCCCAGTTTTTAAAAGTTGGAAATAGTGAAATGTCCTTTGTTGTAAAAGGAGACCTGAACAGGAAAGTGTTGATGCCAAACTTCATTGTATTTATTTTACGTAAAAAAATGCTTGCCTATGCTGCTAAAAAAAAGTTTTCTGTTAATCTGATAAGCTGTTTAAAATGATTATTTCTTTATGGTCTTTTGTTCCGATATTAATCAGCATTCATGGCATCGACAATGGCATCCGTAATGGCGGATCAACTTCAGTTTTGTATGGCATGGTCAGCTTTCTGATTCAGTTACTCCAAGTTAATTTAAACAGCTTCTAAAACCTAATATCGTTTTGCCAGTAAATTCCCATTAATACAAACTGGTTAAAAACCCACTCTTCAATTATTCTTTTGTATTAAGCAGAAATTTCAGTAAGGCGTCAAATTCAGCTTTCGGAATTGTTTTACTGAACTGATCCGGCATTAAGGTATATTTGGATGCCACCTTATCTTTTATATCAATTTTAGCAACCGGGAATTCCTGGCCATTAGGATTTGCAAAAATCAACACTTCCCCTTCTTCCCTGCGGTACAAACCAGAAAGTGCTTTCCCATTTTTTAACGTGATGTTATAATTACGAAAAGCTTCTGAAATATTTCCATTGGGATTTAAGATTTTTTCAGTTAACGCCTTTTGTCCCCAGTTGCCAATACCATCAAGCTGTGGCCCAATCATACCGCCGTTACCTTTAATCTGGTGGCACATGCTGCAATTTTGAACAAATACCTGCTTGCCAGCTGTTACAGTTACTTTCGACGAATCAAAACTTTTCAAACGTTCGGCAATTATTTGCCTGCGGTCTTCGCGGCCACTTTGTGCCTGCATAAACTGGTCAATTTGCTTTTTTTGTTGTGCGGTACTGTTTGCGAACAGCCGCTCTTTTACAGACACGTCATCAATCAATTCGGCATCCACATCTCCCGCCTTTGCCGAGTTTATTAAATGTACAATGCCACCAGGTGATTTTACCAAAACCCCTGCTATGGCAAGCTGTAGAAACCGAGGAGCACCAACAAGGCCTTTTTGTAAGGTTGCCAACACGATCGGCGAGGGCATTTGCTCTAAAGCAGCCACCAGTTTCTGCCGCAGTTCCGGCGAAGCGCCTATTTGAACAAATATAACGGAAACTATTTTTGCATTGCGGCCGGGCGCCATATTCATCAGTGCAGTAGCTGCTGCTGCTCGGGCCTCAATGTCGGCTTTCGGGTTGGTTAATATTTGGAGTACCTGCGGTTCCAACGCTGCTACTTTTAAATCGCCTGCAATTTCTGCCGCCTTGATTTGCAGTGCGGATATTTCGCCAGGCCCTTTGGTTGGCAGTGATACAACCGGTGGTAATATATTGCCAATGCCTATGCCGCCGGCGGAACGGGTACTGTCCACTACTTCGATGTAACCAAGCTGGTCTTTAAAAGAGGAAAGATCAAACGTTACCGGACGGATAACATCCTTTTCGGCCATTTTCGCTTTTGACCTGGCCCTGTATTCACCTATCACCTGTTGCGATTTATCGAGGCGGATGCGCAACACGTTTCTAGATACGCCGGTGTTAGGCTCCTGAGTGACTAAATCACTGTCGAATACATCAATTGACAACTTCGCCGGCAGCCGAAAAAGGGGCGAATGCAACTTACCGGTTGGGTCCCAATCGTATTGGCTCCATAGTAAATTCACGGGGGGTGCCCCTGGTACTACTGAGCGGGTTACACGGTTCCAGGGATTTAGTATTACCCAGCCTTTTTCGTTATTAATGTTCCACCAGCCACCGTCTTTGCCTTCTATATTGTTCAGAAATGTTCGGGCAAGCAAAATACCCCAGTTTCGCATTTTACTCCCTACCTGTACACCTTTTTGCGCCATGCCTTTACGAATCGTTTGATATATCTGGTACTGGATATTTATTTTATCGGCAAACTGTTTTTGAATAATAGCAATAGCCGGATCCAGCCGGTTTGAAGCTACATAGCGGCCAATATATTCCAAGGAAGTGGTCAGTTGTGCCTCTGGCAAGGAATGTGTCTGTATATAATCTAAGGTATATGAAGCAGCTTCCTGCGAAGGCACATCAGGCATTACTTTTATTAGCGTTGCCATTTGATCTTCGTTCCATTTTGCAGTGGCAACGACATGCATAACTTTTGCATTTCGCAAATTTTGACGTAGACTAATAAGCGTTGTATATTTAAGATGGTTATCAGCCTCACTTACCGCACCATATTGCGAAATTAAAACCTTTACGTTGCCCGCTTCAGGAAACGATGCGGCTACTTCCGCCGCCATTCTTTGCACATTTGCATTGTTGTTATTGAGTGCAATCAAAGCCAGTTCCCGTTGTTTAGAATTAATACTTTTCTTTTCGCTCAATATGCGTAACGCATGTGTTTGCACCATCGGATCAGCGCTGTTTAATGCTTTTTCCAGAACCGGATCTTTCAATGCGTTCAAACGGTGTAAAACCCAAAGGCTTTGGATATAAGCTTTACTATCCAGTGTGCCAGACGTTATTGCATTAAGCACAGGAGTTACTGCTTTTTGGCCAAACCTGTCCACTAATTGATCCGCAATCATCATCCTGATATTGAGTTGGGGACGATTTAAGTTGTCTGTAAGTTCTTTGATGGATGCCTTCGACCAATCAGTGTTATTTTGAGATGTGTTTGCCTTTTTATTACCTGTGTAAGTAATTTTCCAGATGCGACCACTTTCCCGGTCACGGCCAGGGTGATTGAGTGGTACTTCATAGTGACCGATAATGCGGTTATAAAAATCAGCCACATACATGGAACCATCGGGCCCCAATTTAATATCAACCGGCCGAAACCATGGATCGGAACTAATTAGAAAATCTTCCTGACGTTTACTTACGGGTGAAGAACCATTTAAGTCGATGGTATTGCGGTTGATACGGCAGGTCACCACATCTCCGTTATAAAAACTATTTTGATATTCTGCAGGAAAACCATTACCAACATAAAATGTTAAACCGGAAAGGGCCGTGGAGCCCAACTCATAACTCATCATTTCGGGTGCGAAGCCAATGGACGGCGATTTTTTCCCAAAATGCGGATACTCAGCGCCCTTTATCATCTGATAGATTGGTTTGGAATGACAATCAACGGAATAAAGATAACCCCACTCATCAAATGTAAAACCAAATGGATTTACCCGGCCATAGGTGGTTTGTTCAATACGGCTCCCGTCTTCCTTAAACCGGAAAGTGTTCCCAGATATCATCGTTACTGAATCGCCATCTGTGCCGGCCACGGTGGAGGTATTGGTAAATCCATGACAGGCGTGTATCCAGCCATCATAACCCCGAATCAGGTTACTTACCATTCCATGCGTATCCTGGTGCCCGAAGGGCCCTAAAAGAATTTTTTTATCGTCGTACCTGCCGTCACCATCGCGGTCGTAAAACCGATAAACGTTAGGAATACTATATCCAATAGCACCGCCCAAAACAGGTGTAACAGCTATGGGTATATTCAGATCATCTGCAAAGTGCGTAAATTTATCGGCCTTGCCATCACCATTCGTATCCGAAAGGACAGTCATGCGGTCGTGTCCGCTGCCGGGTGCAGCCGCCATAGGGTACTCCGAAGATTGAGTGACCCATAACCGGCCTGCCGCATCAAATTCCATATTGATTGGCTTACTGATGTCAGGTTCTGAGGCATACAATGATATTTCAAAACCGGGTGGTAACTTAAATCCCAGGCGTTCTTGTTCGGGGGTTTGAAACCCAGTGGTACGAATATGATCTGAAAACTTACCGCCGCTTACCGATTCATTGCCAGTTGTAGTGGCAGTAGAAGTTTTAGAAGATTTTGAATCCTGGCAGGATAGAAAAAACAGGCATACAGCGAAAACCGGCAACTTAAAGGATATGATTTTCATTATTTTTTATAATTTACCCAAACTAACATTTTTCCGGGTTCGCGGTTGTCCCAGGCATAATAAGGAATAAAGGTTATTTTATCAGCGCCTGTATTGGTTTGTAAAAGTTTTATGCCATCAAGAATGCCTTTGCCTTCAACCACCGTGAAATTATTTTTGGAAGTGAGCCTGAGTGCATACAGGTCTACATTTTTATTATCAGCTTTTTCCAAACTATAAACAATAGGGCCGCGTTGAATGGCCCGCTTGCCCACATTTGCTTTTACTCTTGAGTCGGCAGCTACCACTTCTACAGGCATGTTGAGCATAAGTGAGATAACGTCTCCTTTAGCCCATTTTTTGCTGAGGACAAGATAACCGGCATCTATTTTTTTCTGAGCTAATTTTACGCCATTCAGCTTTACCGTATAAGTTTTGCACCAGTCGGGAATGCGTAATTTTATGTTTGCATATACATCTGATTGGGGGTCTATCTTTATGGTGATATCACCATCCCAGGGATAAGAAGTTTTTTGCGATACGGCCATTTTTATTCCTTTCAGATGAACAGTCGCTTCGCTGGCTGCATATAAATTGATAAATAAATCATTTTTACCTACCATATAAACATAATTACCAACGGATGGAAGAAAACGGGAAATATTACTGGGACAGCAGGCTGTTCCGTACCATCTTTGGCGATGATGATTACCGTCTGACTCTAATGGATTTATATAAAAAAAGCGATCTCCTGAAAGGGACACACCGGCTAATACAGCATTGTACATAGACCGTTCCATTACATTGGCATATTTTGCATCCCCGGTTAAAAGGTTCATGCGGTTGTTCCAGAAAACCATTCCTACGGAAGCACATGTTTCGCAATAGGCTGTTTTATTTGGCAGGTCATAGTCTTCAATAAAACCTTCGTTGGTATTGGATGATCCAATGCCCCCGGTGATGTACATATTCCGATGCACTACATCATCCCATAATCTATTTAGGGCTGCTCTGTAAATCGTGTCTTCGTAGGCAGCGGAAACATCGGCCATTCCTGTAAACATATACATGGCACGCACCGCATGGCCTTCAATATTACTAAGTGTAGCAACAGGAAATTCATTCTGGCAGTTTTTTTGGCTTAAATCGCTGGACAACCACATTGGCCCCAATTTATACCCTTTGCCACGTTCTTCCAACAACCATCCCGAAAGATTAAGGTATCTTTTTTCATTGGTGACATTGTACAGTTTTACAAGTGCCAGCTCGATCTCTTGATGGCCAGGTACCCAATAGCGTTTACCCGGGCCAAAGGTAGCATCCAGATGATTGGCGAATTTTACTGCGACCTCTAAAAATGTTTTTTTACCGGTAGCATTGTAATACGCAACAGCTGCTTCAATCATGTGCCCGCCGCAGTACATTTCATGGCGGCCGAAATCGGTCCAGCGCCCATGATCATCCCAGAAATCACGTTTATGAGGTAGTGTAAAAAATGTATTCAGATAGCCATCTTTTTGTTGAGCTTTCGCAATAAGGTTTACCCACTCATCAAGGATACCTTCTATACCGGGATTGGGATTATTCTGCAAAGAATACGCCATGCCTTCCATAGCCTTATACACATCAGAGTCGTCAAAAAAGGTACCTTGAAATTCACCTGATTTTAAACCCACTGCTTTTTCAAAATTGGAAATGCGGCTTGTGGAGTCCCGCAGTTGGGCAATGCAGGTTGCCAGCGTGGTGTGCGCATGTGTTTTTAAGCGCACCGCCCAAAATATGTCAGTAAACTTTACTGATGTAAACGGCACAGGCCTTATAACTTTCTGTCCGGCTATGAAAAGTGAAGTAAGGAAAAATGAAAAATAAAAGAATAGAATCCTGTATGATTTCTTCAACCGGTTTTGCATTTTTTATTATTATTGTTTATCAAAAGAAGTTCAAACTAATTTTATATACCAAGCTATAAAATTCCATAATGTTGAAAAGAACATAGCCTGGTTTGTAAAAACATAAAAAAATTAGCTTCCTGTTCGAAATTAGAGAATGTTCTAAAATTAACTATGATGTCCTTAACCAGAATTATCATATGATTAACCAGGTTAGTGAATCGCTTTCATCAAGTCAAATATTCCATTATCTTCAATCATATCAAATTTTTTTTTGCATAAAATATTAGGTTATTGATACCCACATTTTATAGTCGGCTTTTTCTTTGCAATAGGATTTCATGCTTCTTTAAACTTCACCTTAGCTCAGTTAATAAGCCAGATGCGCAGCAATCTTTTAGCCTTTAATATGCGACTTTTATTTTTATAAACTTAGCCTAAAAATTGCTTTAAAAAGATCGGATACTGGTACTAAACAGATAAATATTTGTTATGATAAGAATTATTTTTACAGTTTCGTTTCTTGTATTCTCAATATTTTCTTCTTACTCCCAAAGTGAAAGTGTTACGGTTTGGCTGAGGGTTACGGAAAATAACGTTATAACGCCCTGCAACGTGAAGATTGCTGATTTGAACGGAAACTATTTTATTCCTGATTCGGTTTATTTCTGGAAAACGTTCTACGGCAGCCCCCTACCCGACTATCCATCCAATGGTAAATTTCAAATCAAACTGGTTCCAGGTAATTACACCTATGAAATTGACAGGGGGCCGGAATATTTCCTCACGAAAGGGACATTTACGGTAGATAAAAAAGAGCTCCATGTCAATGCTGAACTTAAGCGGATCATTGATCTTAAAAAAGAAAACTGGTGGTCGGGTGAATTGCACATACACAGAAAAATCAATCACATAAAGAGACTAATGCAGGCCAGGGACCTGCATATTGCCCCCGTAATTACATCGTGGAACAATCACTATCAAAATAACGCCGATTCAATATACAATGGTACCCACCAGAAATTTGATAACAACCGGTATTACACAACCTCAGGCTCCGAGGATGAGCGGAGCGGCGGTGCCATCCTGGTATTAAATACGCCCGCCACAATGAACTTCAGCCAGAATCATACTCCCGAATACCCACCATTGGCCAAATCGGTGGAAAGAACTGCAAAAAAATACGGCAGTCAATATTGGGTGGATATTGATAAGCCTTTCTGGTGGGACTTGCCGATATTGTTAGCAACAGGAAAGGTAAGATCTGTTGGAATCGCACATAATCACATGACCATCAATAGTGTTTTCGATAGCGAAGCCTGGGGAAAACAAAGAGATACGTTAATATACCCTTCTCCAATGGGCAATGGTTTTTGGACGCAGGATATATTTTATAAGATTTTAAACACCGGTGTAAGGATTGTTCCATCAGCAGGAAGCGCGTCTGGTGTTTTGTTAAACCCGGTAGGCTACAATCGGATGTACGTATATGTGAAAAATAATTTTAATTACGAGAACTGGTTCGATCAGGCTGGCCAGGGAAGGATGTTTGTAACCAATGGTCCGCTATTGCTGTGTAAAGCTAACGGGAAATACCCCGGAGAAGTATTCAGGCACAACCAACCTGTGAGTATTACATTAAAGGCCAAAATATATAGTCGGGATAGTATTGAGTCGATCGAAATAATAAAAAACGGTAAAGTATACAAAACGATATTAGGAGGTAAATTAATAGATAATAATTTATCGCAAACTATTTCCTTTAATAAAAGCGGTTGGTTTTTGCTAAGGGTAATATCAAAAGTGCCAGGCAATTTCCGTTTCGCTGCAACTGCTCCTTATTATGTGGAAATTGGTAGTAATAAAAACTATATCAGCAAATCCGATGCTCGGTTTTTCCTCGAATGGACAAACGAAAGGGCAGCATCGATAAAAGTGGATAATGAAAAAGAGAAAGCTGAAATATCGAAATATATTAATGCCGCTAAAACCTTTTGGCAAAATAAATTGCACAATGCCAATGCCGAATGAATTATATTTCTATAAGGTTCACATAATTCTATTTGATGTATCCTTCTCTGTACCGATCCCAGCCAGGCTGTGAAGGAACGAACAAATCATCGAGTGAATGTCTAAAAATAATAAACAACGGCTGAGCCTCCCCGAACTCATCAAATAAATCTAGCCTATTTTGTTTCGCAAGTTTAAATTAAGATTTACTCTAATTCCCAACCGCCGAACTTCGGGGATGCCTACACAAGCTCTTATTCGTATAAGCAAAGGATTTTATATGCTCCTGAAAGAACCGTATCTAAAGCTCTTAATCCGAGCTGTCGGATCAAACGGCTCTTTATATAGTTAGCTATAGGTGGTAAAGTAGCCGCGTCTCCGATTGGAGGTGCTTTTTTTTCTGGACGGACGTTATTTATTCGGGTATTATTTGTATTCTCACCGTTTGCGGCGGGCCGGAATGTACCTGCAAGGCGATATAGCCTTTTTTTTCACTATTCTTATTCTATGTGGCAGAAATGAATCTCATCATTTATGGCTATCAAATGCGGTTGCCAGAAGCCAGTATTTCATAACGGTTCCAGCCTTTATCGTTAATGATCGATTGTCCAAAGTTTTAAGTGTGTAATAATCCACTGCCATGTTCATGATAAAGTGTACCCCAGGTATTTGCTCCGTATTTTAGCCCTATATTTGCCTGGTAACCCATTGCCTGCCCCTATTCGTCCACTTTTGCTGAACGGAAATGAATCCCTGCATTTCTTTCAGAAGAGTCAAGCCGCACATCTAAGCCTACATAAAAATCATTCACTTTCACAGAATAACAAAGAAACTGATTTCCCCCCACATCTTCATTCGCATTGCCGACAATTGCCGAATCTTCCCCCGACCAGTTTTTCATTTCAGAAGACGACCAGCCTTTCATATCCTTCTTTTTGAAAAAAAAAAGGATCGGTTCGGGGAGAATTTGAACAACATTGTAGTAGATAAAAAAGAACATACTTCAGTAACAACCTTTAGCCTGCCTATAATTACACAGGTAGAAACTTTTTTTTACCCGTTTTAACATATGAGAAGCCCGGGCAAGCTGGTAATTTTTTTAAACAGGGAGATATTTTGTTTATGATCTTTATTACCTAATTCATCAAGGAAGTTTTCAATGGAAGCAGAATTTCTGGTTGAGCCTAAATTTTCAATTTGAAATGAAAAATTTGAACCGGAAATCAATTTGTTGCTGTCACTTCCGTCAAAAGCTTTTGATAAAAGTCATCTGCTTTATCAAGCCTTTGCAGGATGCCGCTATCAATAATCGGTTTAGCCAGTTCCTGTTTGCGTATCTTCTCAATAAAGTCTCTCTGTTTTTGAATAATCTGGGGTGCCTTTGTTTTGCTGTAAGTGGGTTTACCATTTACAACAAAATACACGGGTGTGGTATGGGCCACGGCGCCGTTATCGCAATACACCACTGCCGTAATCCATTCACTTTTGGTAAGGTTATGCTGAAGTGATATAGCGACTGAATCCGCTATTCCAGCATTAATTTTTTCAGCAACTAATCCATCATTATTGTATATCGCCACACGATTTATAGTTCCAATACCTGCATTGCTTAAGGCTTTCACTGTTAAATTAATTTTTGACGAACCGTTTTTAGATATCACATTTCCCGGAAGTTTACCGTCTGCTTCGAGAAAAAGTACAGGGCCGTTAGATACAAAAGTGTTGCCTGCTTTTAGGCCTGCAAACCACTTATCAACGGAAAATTTATTGCCGGTATAAACAAACGTACGCACATCGCCAATTGTGGACGCCCAGGGAAAATCGCTCCCTGCAGCAGCTGTTATTTTAAAGCCAAGATTCAGGAAATCGTAATAATCCGGTGTGTTTAACCGGAGGAATTGCAGCAACTCCACAAAATCAATTTCGTTGGTGGTAATATGCCAGGGAAAACCCTTTTCGAAACCACTCCACGCAAAATGCGCATAGCCGATAACCGCACCCGGCTGCAGGCGCAGTTTATTAAACACCTCGTCGTAATAATGATATATCGATGTGTCACGCACCTGTTCGTTAATATTCAACCCGATAATATGACCGAAATCACTCCGCGGATCTTCCTGCCCGGAGATCAAACAAAAATTTTCTTTGCACATGCGGAATTTTTTTCCAAACCCGTCCACCTTAAAATCGGTACCCAAATGATGCCCCATTTCCAGCATATTCACTATATGCACATCTTCCGCTTTTGCAAATTGAAGCAGGTACTTTTTGTATTGCTTTTTATTTGTAGGATGGTGTACATGCACATCGCCGGAATACCAGCCTAGCTGCGGCAGGTTGATCCATCTTTTCAACGTGAAGGTCTTATTCAATGTCGTTGATTCTTCCCCTACTGTAAATGTTTCCGTCAAGGGAATATATTCCGTTCCATGTTCCAGGCTAATGCGCCATTTGCCTGGCGGAAGTTTGATAGTAAAATCACCGGAGGTCTGATACATAACCGGCTCTTTCCAATGAGGAATAGATGGTTTTAACTCATACAAAGAGCTGCGGTTTTCGTTATTTCCTTTTCCATTGGTCATGCGCACCGGGCCTACCCAGTTTTTATCAGATGAATATTCCACCCCTTTAAAAAAAACAGGCAGTTCCGTAGGCGTACCTGCAATATCACCAAACGGGGGCACATGTACTTGTGAATCTTTTACATTGGTAATGCACACCATCACCGGCGTTGTTTTACGGGTGTCCTGCTCCACCACCTGGATTTTTACAAGATTCGTTTTTAGTAAATTTTGCTGGGCGTTCAATACCAATTGAAAACAAAAAATTAGAGTAAGCAATAGCAGCTTTTTTTGGGTTCTCATACAAAATGATTATTATAAAAGTATTGATGATAAGTTATGTTGAGCGACTTTAATTGAGCAATTAAACAACATGTTGTTTTTACCTGTACTGCATTTAGCTTGAATATCCGGGCATTAAAATGTGTAATGAAAATTAAAAAAAATAGTGTCGCGGTATAGGTTGTACTATTTTTTACACTGATGAGAATGTAGGCTTTCAAGAGTTTGATAAATTACATTCCCATTACAATTTTAGCGCCATGACGGAAGCCAGGGTTTTGACATCTTAAAGAAGTGTGGGGTAAGCGCCTCTGTCCACATCTTGGCTACCTTTTCTTGTCCGGAAGCGCTCAGGTGTATACCATCCACCGTGTCATCCTTTAACAAAGTATCGTAGATGGGGCCGGGAAAACAATAGGGTTCAAGGGCCATGCGATCCTGAGCCAGGCGTACCCATGGGGCGGATTTGGGCGTTTGACGGTTTACCACCATCGCCAGTTTATTATAATGTAAATCCTTCCGTGCCTCCATTATAAAGGTTTTATAATTCTGCAAAATTGAATCCGCATTTTTTTGCCCGCTATCGTTCTGCCCCTGATCGGCAAGAAGGGAACGGATGCCTGTTAATGGAATATATTTTAGCAATGTATTCATCAGGTTAATGTAGGGCATCCTTATGCCCGACCTTACAAATGAATGTTCAAATTGACTATGCTGTGACGATTTTGCCCAATGCTCCAGGCTGGTGCCTCCAAAGCCGGCGTTATAGATCAAAACCGGCACATTTTCTTTTTTAACTAATATCTCACCGAATTTTGACCAAAAATAATTGTTATGTCCAAACGGTGCATGTGCTACACCCGTTGCTGCCTGCACAAATTGCGGTTCGGGCAGGTATTGCGGATCGCCGGTTTTTAAGTAGGTTTCATTACGTGCTGTTTTTTCCTGAACTGCTACAGTGCTTACCCGATCGTCTGTAGCACCTTCAATATTGATATCGCCACCCTGCGCTACCGAATGGCCCACCACAACAAACACTTCACCAATGCCCACCCGCTCCACTGCCGATGCCGCTATTACCTGCTTCCCCATCTTTGCACGCACTTCAAGGTTATACCATCCACCATTGCCTTTGAGCAGGCCGGAAAAGGGGCCTTCCGATGGGTTCTTTGCGATTTGCACCCACTTTGTGGTAATGCCCTGCCCTATTGTGCGTGCAACGAGCCTCGCTTCAATTGAAGTGGTTCTTGCCGGTGAAGTTCCCCTTACCTGTATAAGCGCTTTATTTTTATTATCACGTTGATATACTATCCGGCTAATTGGCATGGTGATGCTTAATGAATCTTGCCCTGGCATATTATTTTCAAAAACAGTTTCGGTAACATTTTTAATTCCGGCATTATATTGCGCATGAGAAAAAAAATGGAGCATAATAAATGAAAACTTCAAAAAAAATGGATTCATGTATGTATTTGATTGTTTAGGATTGTACAGTAAAAATGAAATTTAAATAAATAAGCTATGCATGCCTTTTGAATTGGCAAACCTCATGATATTGAATCCTGAAAAAGTTTTAATATTGCGCTTCATCAAACTCGTTTAAAAATCAACACATTTATGATAAAGCATGCAGTTATTTTCAAACTTAATCATCCCGAAGGATCGTTGAAAGAAAAAGAATTTTTCGTTGCAGCTTCAAAACTGGCCGACATCCCCGGCGTAAAAAATTTTGAAATCCTAAAGCAAACAAGCACGGGAACCAACTTTGATTTTGGTATCGTAATGGAATTTTCAAACCACTTGCTTTACCAGCAATACACTGATCATGAGGAACATAAACAATTTCTGCAACATCATTGGTTAAAAGGCGTTCAGGATTTTCTTGAAATAGATTATGAACCGTTGCCCGCCTTCTGATTTACATTGCTTTCCACTTCGCTTCTTTCAACAAATATACCTTCCTGCAACAACAAATAAAGCATGATTCCATGTAAATTATGGTGTTGGATAACCGGATTATAATTCCGGCTAAGTATAGAACATTTCTGCTTTAGGGTTGCGTATAGCTTTACGGCTGGTTGAGCGGATTCATAATTGAAGCTGTAAAACCAGGATGGTAAAATGCGAGGAAATTGGAGTTTGATGTAAATGCGCATTATTGCTTACAAAGTTACAGTGTGTATATGTAAAAGTATTAAAACAATATTTTGAAAAGGTTACGGCTACGGACAATTAAAAAATCATTTATTTACTTAAAATCTATTTATAATTTTTTCTGATGGGTTATTTGCAAATAAAAAAGATATCAAAAATCTATGATGCCGTAATCGTAGGTTCAGGAGCCGGCGGAGGTATGGCAGCGTATGTATTGGCAAAGGCAGGACTAAAAATTTGCCTGATCGAAGCAGGTCCTATGTATGATCCGGCCATTAATTCCGCACAAATGAAAAATCCATGGGAATCTCCACGACGCGGTGCCAGCACCAAGTTTCGTCCATTTGGAGACTTTGACGGATCATTCTGGGGCTGGGAAATAGATGGTGAACCCTATACCAAAGTTGAAGGAACGAAATGGGACTGGTGGCGTGCACGGATGGTAGGCGGTCGCACCAATCACTGGGGACGTATCTCCCTGCGCTTCGGCCCCAAGGATTTTAAGCGCCACAGCATTGATGGCCTGGGAGACGACTGGCCAATTGGCTATGAAGATGTTAAACCGTATTACGATAAGATAGATCAGCTCATAGGAATATTTGGGTCAAAGGAAGGCCTGGAAAACGACCCGGATGGTTATTTTCAACCACCGCCGAGGCCACGCCTGCATGAGTTGTTTATTAAAAAAGCAGCTACCGGTATTGGCATCCCGGTTATCCCATCGCGTATGTCTATCCTTACCAAACCAATCAATAAAGACCGGGGCGTGTGCTTTTATTGCCATCAGTGCTGGCGCAGTTGTAAAGTGTATGCCGATTTTTCTTCCTCGTCGGTTTTGGTAAAGCCAGCACTGCAAACCGGCAATGTTGACCTTATTACCAATGCGATGGCCCGGGAAGTGATAACAAATAAAGATGGCCTTGCTACCGGTATTTCGTATGTTGATAAAACGAATCTTCAGGAATACCAGGTATCGGGAAAAGTCATTATTCTTGGTGCAAGTACGGCAGAGACTGCCCGTTTATTACTCAATTCAAAATCGACACGGCACTCCAATGGCCTGGCGAATTCAAGTAATGTCGTTGGCAAATACTTGCATGATTCAACCGGTGCCGCCATGCGGGGATTTGTTCCTTCTTTGTTCAACCGCAAGCGTTACAACGAAGATGGTGTGGGCGGCGCACATGTGTACACACCGTGGTGGTTAGACAATAAAAAACTGGATTTTCCCCGCGGTTATCATATTGAATACGGTGGCGGCATGGGCATGCCGATTTACGGTGTCAACTGGGGAATTGAAAATTTGAATGGCCGGTTTCCATCGAATGGGATACAAAAAGAAAGCGGTGGTTTTGGCAAATCACTTAAAGAAGATGTACGCTTTTTTTACGGCGCCGAAATTGGTATGGCAGGCCGTGGCGAAGCAGTGCCCCGCATAGATAATTATTGCGAGATTGATCCGCATGTTGTGGACAAATGGGGCATTCCTGTATTGCGTTTTCATGTGAAGCATTCCAGCTATGAAATAAACCAGGCAAAGCATATGAAGGAAACTTTTAAAGAAATTTTTCATAACATGGGCGCTGTTGTTACCTGGGGTTTGGAAGATGTACACAATGAAACCAATAATTGGGGATTGGACAACCCCGGCAATGTTATACATGAAGCGGGTACGGTGCGCATGGGAAACAATCCGAAAACTTCGGCGCTTAATAAGTGGGGCCAGGCGCACGACTGCAAAAATCTTTTCTGCGTGGATGGAAGCCAGTTTGTATCTCAGGCCGATAAGAATATTACCTGGACGATTCTTGCACTTTCAATGCGTACATCGGAGCATATCGTGGAGGAATTAAAAAAGCAAAATCTTTAAAAGGGAAATTCAAACTTTTTTATATTGTTCATATTCAAGGGAATTCATTTTGAATATTATCTTTTTGCGATGAACCCTTTTAAAATGTGCTTCTATAATATTTTACCAAAATAAATTGAATTCATGGACAGACGAAAAGCACTCAAAACGCTTGTTGTAGGAACGGCATCAACGGGGGTTTTAATAAGTGGTTGTAACCCGGCGGATAAAAAAGTGATTGCGCCAGAAGTTGTGGAAGCCCTACACGCTGATCGGATGCAGGAAGAAATTACCTACAATAAAAAGCTACAGGATGAAACGTTTTTTTCGGCACATGAAATGGCAACTATCACCATATTAATGGAAATTATTATTCCAAAAGATGACAAAAGTGGTAGCGCAACCGATGCGAAAGTGCCGGATTTTATAGAGTTTATTGTAAAAGACAGGCCTGAACACCAAACGCCATTACGCGGCGGTTTGCGGTGGGTGGATATGGTTTGTTTAAAAATTTATGAAAAGCCCTTCAGAGACTGTACGGAACATCAGCAATTGGAAATGGTAACAAATATTGCCTATCCGAAAAAAGCAAAAAAAGAATTTCAGCAGGGCGTTTCTTTTTTTAACCTCCTGCGAAACCTTACCATAACCGGATTTTATACCACTGAGATAGGCTTTTTAGATTTGGGCTATGTGGGCAATCGCCCCAATCAGTGGAATGGGGTACCGGATGAAGTGCTGGCACAGTATAATATGGCTTATACAGAAAGAGAATTAAAAGAATGCATAACTTATGATAAATCTTAAAATTGAATTGACTTATGCGCCCAATTGTTCAAATCTCTCTTGACCTTACCGATATTGAAGAAGCGCTCGAAACGGCTGAAATGGCGCTTCGTGCCGGAGTTGATTGGCTGGAAGCGGGCACACCGCTGATACTGGCAGAAGGCCTGCATGGTGTACGGAAATTACGGGAAGCTTTTCCCGGTATTCCGATCGTTGCTGATCTGAAAACTATGGATGGAGGATATCTTGAAACCGAAATGATGGCCAAAGCCGGGGCTACACATGTAGTTGTGATGGCCCGGGCCCATGCCGAAACGATTAAATGCGTGGTGAATGCCGGAAGAAATTTTGGTGTAAAAGTTATGGGCGACAATCTTGGTTGCGAGGACAAGATAGCTGCTGCTCGATGGCTTGAAAATTTAGGTTGTGATTACGTGATCCATCACATCGGTTACGATGAGCGGCGCGGCATAGCTGCAAGTGGCAGCCGGATGCCCAGCCCACTGGATGAACTTCGCGAAGTGGTGCAGGCGGTGCGTATCCCGGTTCAGGCAGTGGGGGGCCTTACTTTAGAACAAGCCATTCAATGCCCTGAATATGGCGCCCCGCTGGTAGTACTAGGTGCACCCTTAACCATCGATGCGGATAGCTTTAAAACACGTGATGGCGACCTGGAAAGCTCGTTGCGTTTGATTTGTGAAAAAATACATTCATATAACGTTGCGGATTTTTGATTTTATCAGAAATGAAGTATAATAAAAAAGTGATGGTTTTAAATAGGGACCGCGCCAGGGCAGTTTCTTGCAAATAATGTACCCTATCGCAAGAATGTAAACGAAAATTCATTTTTTTACCAGCTTCTAAAACCAATAACAAAAAATTTCTTTTATTGAAAAAAATATAAAAAAAATACTTATGAAGTCAGCGGCGGTTGTTAATTATGCCCCTGAAAAAGGTTCTGTGGAAATCAGGGAAATTGATATGCCTTTATTTGGTGATGAAGATGTGTTGCTTAAAGTAGAGAACATTGGTGTGTGCGGCAGCGATCTGCATCAATGGACTGCTGATCATAGCTGGCCCGTAAATTACCCGGTGGTACTTGGCCATGAATTTGGGGGCGTTATTTCGAGGATAGGAAACCGCGTTTTGGGATGGAAAGAAGGTGACCGTGTAGTAAGCGAAACGGCTGCCATTATTGATGTAAATAATCCTATGTCCCGTGTAGGGCTTTATAACCTGGATCCCACCCGAAAGGGTTTTGGTTATGGCGTAAATGGCGCGATGACAAATTATGTATGTGTGCCGGCACGCTGTCTGCACCACCTACCCGATGCGCTTCCATTTGAACAGGCCTGTTTAACCGAGCCCTGCTGTGTTGCATACAGTGCCGTTGTTGAAAACACCCGTGTGAAGCCAGGGGATAGGGTTGTTGTTTTGGGGCCAGGAACTATCGGCATTTTATGTGCCGCTATGGCCAGATTGTGTGGCGCTGAAGTAGCGGTTGTTGGATTACCCGGCGATGCCAGTCGTTTATCCATTGCCAAAAAGTATGGTTGCGAAGGTATAACCGGTGATGCGCTGGAGTGGGCAAAACAACGGGATGGCCTGGGCGCCGATTGCGTTATTGACGCAGCCGGTTCCAGCCTAACCCTCAAGATTGCTATGCAATTGGTTCGGCCTAACGGACAAATTACAAAAGTGGGCTGGGGGCCACAGCCATTAGGTTATAACCTCGATCCGTTGGTACAAAAAAACATCAGGCTCCAAGGCAGCTTTAGCCACAACTGGCCCATGTGGGAACGGGTAATTGCGTTGCTTGCCAACGGGCAGCTCGATGTAAAACCAATTATTGGTGGCGTGTGGCCGATAACAGAATGGCAGGAGGCTTTTGAAAAAATGCACAAAGGTGAGGTAGTAAAAAGCGTGCTTAAACCTATATAAAAGATGCGTTTAAAAGATAAAGTAGTAATAATTACCGGAAGTTGTACCGGCATTGGTAAGGCAATTGCAGTACGTTGCGTAGCAGAAGGATCTTATGTGGTGATCAATGGACTTGAGAAGGATATGGGCGAAGCGGTAGTTGCCGAATTGGGCATAGGCAAAGCTGTTATGCACATCGAGGATATTACCACAAAAGGTGCGCCACAAAGACTTGTAGACCTTGCATTAAAAACATTCGGCAGGCTTGATGCAATTGTAAATAATGCCGCAATGGTAGTATCATCAAACATCCATACAACCGATCTTGCTTTCCTGCGCAAGGTAATGGAAGTGAATACCGTTGCGCCATTTGCACTGATACAAGCTGCTTTACCTCATCTCAGCAAAGCAGGTGGATGTGTGCTAAACATTGGTTCGGTAAACGCGTATAGCGGAGAACCTAATCTATTGGCATACAGTATTTCAAAAGGCGCACTAATGACTATGACGCGAAATTTGGGCGATTCGTTATTTCGTGAAGAAAATGTGCGGGTGAACCAGCTCAATCCGGGTTGGGTACTCACCGAAACTGAAATGATCCGTAAACGGGACCATGGCCTTGCGGAAGACTGGTACAAAGACATTCCCCGGGTATATGCACCCGCCGGGCGTATTTTGTGGCCTTCCGAAATAGCAGCAGCAGCCATCTACTGGCTTGCCAGTGAAAGTGGCCCGGTAAGCGGGCAGGTTGTAGATATTGAACAACATCCCTTTATTGGCCGCAACCCGCCGAAGGATACAAGCATGCATAATAATCCCAAATGATACCAAATTAAATTTTTTTTATGCCCCGTTTAGCTGTTTTTCCGAAAGCTTTTATGAAAGCACTTTGCAAAGATGGCTCTATGAGTGTTTCCGAATGGATAGAACTAGCCGGCAATCTTGATATTGATGGAGTGGAGTGGTATGCTGGTTTTATTGAAATGAAGGAGAAAAAAAACTGGCTGTCTTTTCGGAATCAGGTTGCGGCGCATGGTAAAGTGATACCGATGATGTGCTGCTCGCCTGACTTTACCCATCCCGAGCCTGCCTTTCGTGAAAAGGAGATTGCGAAGCAAAAAGATTGGATTGAAATGACCAATGTACTTGGCGGTAAATATTGCCGCGTGCTTTCAGGTCAACGCAGGCCCCAACTTTCCCCTGATGAAGGAATAAAGCTGGCCGCCGACTGTATTGAAGCTTGCCTGCCTTATGCGCAGGAACGTAATGTTACCCTTATTTTAGAAAATCATTATAAAGACGATTTTTGGGAGTACCCTGAATTTGCACAAAAAAAGGATATATTTTGTAAGCTTGTGGATAGTATCCACCATCCCAACTTTGGTATAAACTACGATCCCAGCAATGCCTTTCTTGCCGGCGATGATCCACTTGAGTTGTTGTATGCCGTATCACACCGCGTAGTAACTATGCACGCAAGTGACCGGTACCTTCTTAGCGGCACTTTGGAAGATCTGCGAAAAGAGGAAAGCGGGGCAACAGGATATGCCAAACGCCTTAGCCATGGGGAGATTGGCAAAGGCCTTAATGATTATGATGCTATCTTCAAGGAGTTAAAGCGTGTTGGCTTTGACGGATGGATCAGTATTGAAGACGGCGTGGATGGGATGGATCAGTTGGTTAGAAGCATTGACTATGTAAAGAAAAAAATTGCACAATACTGGCCGGAGGAATCTTTATAAAAGCAGTTTAAAAACGGTCTGTAGTATCTCTTATTATTGCAAAGGCGGGCAGTAAAGGCACAAGTAACTGAAGTACGCCAAGTTTGGTGTATTTATCCCACATTGCAGCTTTTCAACCTCCAAATGTTAAATTTTAAATTTTTAAGATTTTTTGGTGCTATATCCGGTAGGGGGTAGAGGTAAAAATCGTACAGCTCACCTGAAAGGGTAATCTTCATTTTTTAGTACACAGTGGGTGTTGGTTTGTATTGGTTGTTGCCTCAATTTTGCAGGTGATGTATTTCAAGTTCAGCCTTCGATATAATAAAGACAAACAGCAATCGGATGCTTACTACCGATTGGTGGAGAGTTACCGCAATGGGGAAGGCAGGGTTGCCACCGTACCATTGTAATATTGGCATTATAGATGATGACTATACGGCTGAGCAGCTTAACCAAACGGCAAGAATTCTCACAGACAGGTATGAGCAAAAGCAATCCCTTTTTGAACCAACCGATACTGCAGTAGTTGAGTTGGCAGAAATATTGTGGAAAAGAATCATTGAAGACAAACGGCTGGACTTGATGTTGCACAGCCCCAGCTCCAGGCAGATTAATGCTGATACCATGCGACACAGTAATGTCCGTGAAATCGGGTCAGAATGGATATGCTATCAAACGCTTGAAGAAATGGGAGTAAGTAAAGTGCTGGCAGAAGCGGGGTGCACCGAAGAACAAATAAAACTTGCCGCCACACAGATAGTAAGCCGTGCAGTTTATCCGGCATCCGAGTTAAAAACTGCTTCGTGGATAAAGGAAAACTCCGCTTTTTGCGAGTTTAACGGATACGATTCTGAAAATATCACCAAAGACAAACTGTATGAAAGTGCACTACGACTTTATACTGTAAAAGACTGGTTGGAGCAACATTTTTCATATAAAACCAACGAACTGTTCGACATTAGCGATAAGATTGTGCTATACGATTTAACCAACACTTATTTTGAAGGGCGGTTCAGCAGTAGTAAACTGGCACAGTATGGCAGGAGTAAAGAAAAACGCAAGGATGCCAAACTGGTGGTGCTGGCACTGGTGGTAAATATTTATGGCTTTATTAAATACTCCTCCATACATGAAGGCAATATAGCCAACTGCAGCAACGTGTCGCTGATGATAGACAAGCTAAGCCTTTGCCCCAATACACAACATCCCGTGGTGGTGATGGATGCAGGCATAGCTACCGAAGAAAACCTGGCAATGATAAGAGCAAAAGGATAGAACAAACTGTGTGTAAGCCGTACCAAACTAAAAGATTACCAGGCTGTCAGCGGCAGGCTCAAGGTTTTACTGGAAACAAAAAGCAACCGCCAGGTGCGTCTAAAGGCAGTAAGCAACAACAACAACACCGATTACTATCTTGAAGTAGCTAGCGAAGATAAATATGAAACAGCCAACAGCATGCGCAGCCAGTTCGAACAGCGCTTTGAATTGCAACTGCAAAAGATAGCCCAATCCCTGGAGCGTAAAGGCTGGAACAAAGAAAGTAGCAAAAGTACACGAACGCATCGGCAGGGCACGGCAACGCTATCCATCTGTGCAGTATTATTACGATATAGACGTAACGTTGAGTCAGAATAACCAAACAGTAACAGCACTCATCTGGTCAAAAAATGAAGAACGCTATGAGCAAAAAGAAGCGTCGCTGGGATTGTATTTTTTAAGAACCACACTTCTGCTGGAAGACGAAGTAATGATATGGAATATATACAACACCTTACGAGAGATAGAAAGCTCATTCCGCACGCTAAAAACTGATCTGGTTTTAACCCACATTGCAGTAATCCATCCATAAATACACACTGGGCTTGATTTTCATCTTTTTTGAGTTTCGGCGGGGGGACTACAGCTTTTTTGCGGGTAAATGGTTTGTGCTTGTATTTTAACCCACATTGCAGCTACGGATCGCTAAATTGTGCAATAGCCTGCGTTTCAATTTTTTTGAGTGGCGGTTTGTGTACTACAAATTTAATTTGCTTAACCCACATTGCAGCTACGGATCGCTAAATTGTGCAATAGCCTGCGTTTCAATTTTTTTGAGTGGCGGTTTGTGTACTACAAATTTAATTTGCTTAAAGGG